>Ga0209727_1000913_pt1 | contig 27823 bp, 16 predicted proteins | sample RifGroC1_FD_183995 | JGI IMG/M metagenome (GOLD analysis project Ga0209727, IMG submission 183995) | Groundwater microbial communities from Rifle, Colorado, USA - Groundwater C1 (SPAdes) (version 2) | ecosystem: Environmental > Aquatic > Deep subsurface > Groundwater | place: Rifle, Colorado...
GAATATTTTGTAAATTCATACTGGGGAATAAGCTGTCCAGCTCCGATTCCCAAACCGATCAGGGTAAAAACCGCAAGGCCAAAATATTTTGTTATTCTGGCTTGACCAGAATCTTTCTTTTTCCCTCTTAAAGAGCCTAATCTTAAAAACCAATATGGGTAAATAAAAAGCAAAGAATAAACGACTATCTGCGGATGTCCGCCCAAGATCGACAGACCCAAAGCAATCCCGGCTAAAATTGAGTAGAGGAGCGGGATACCCGCCTGCCGGACGGATAAAGCAGATGAGGGAAAGAATTTGCCGTAATGCAAATTTTTGAATCCCGATTCTTGAATCTTGATTCTTGCTACCTGTTTCTCGATCAAATACAAAATTACTATAAAATACGCAAACGAGGTCAATATACCGAAATGCATTATCTCGTTTGCGGAAAATCCGCTGAAGGTTATAATGACCGCCCCATAAAATGACGCATAGACCCCGAGTCTTATCTCTCTCAAATAAAGATAGGTGAATGAAAATATCAGGAAGTAAGTGAAAACCAGTCCGAATGCGTATGAACCTCTTGCTCCAAAAGCCGTCGTCAGAATATTTAAGGGGTAAAAAGCCGCTATCTGCCCTTCCGCCAGGACTGGATAACCTGCGCTTATCTCCGATGACCAGATCGGAATTTTTCCTTCCTTATACGAATCGATCAGGAATTGTCTGAAGGGAATGTTCAGGTCCATATAATCATTTGTCCCGACCGTCGGAGTGAAATTTACATATCCGCTAAAAATATTATTCCTGAAGAAAAATATTATAAATGCAAACCCAAGTGAGAAAACAATAATCGTTTGTATTATCTTTTTCATATAATTACCCTCCTCATGTCATTCCTTCACCGCTTTTGCCTGCCCCGCGTAGCCTTGGCGAAGTAGGGTCATTCTGAGGAGTGAAATGACGAAGAATCCCAACACAGATGAGATCCTTCACTCCGTTCAGTATGACAGGGCGGGAATAAATCCTTCGGTCGCTAAGGCCTCCTCAAGATGGCAATGTTCGTGCCGTTCCGCTTTCCGTTTATTGACTCTCCCCCGACTCCGTCGCTTCCTCCTGTTCCTGCCTTTCATACTCTTCCTGCTCATTTTTCAACATCTCTTTATATTTTTGATCGTATTCATCGGCTTTCTTATAAACTTCCTCTATCGCCTCTTTTTGATCAGGCGCAAGAAGAGCCAAATACTTCTGAAGATATTCTATCGCCTTCAAGTAATCTTTGTTTTCAAATTTTTCCCCGTAAAGACGCGAAAGGGAAACCAATGCATCGGCAAAAACGGGGTCGATATCAAGCACCCTTTCATACTCGCGTTTTGCATCGTCATATAATCCGACCTCTTCATAAACATATCCTGTATTGTAAAAATGCCTTATATAATGAAAGATCAAATCCTCCTCAAAGGAAGGTCCGTACTTTTTGATCGTACTTATTTGATCAAGATCGACTGTACTCCAAAGATGGTCGTTTTCCGTCTGCCAGATCGTTGTATTTAAGTCTCCCCCTTTTTTAACCGCCTGAAAAAGAAGATGTCTTGGATAAAGAGTATAATTTTTTTCTATCGCGGAATCGGTAATGACAAGATCGGGTCCGATATATATCGGCCATTTTAAATAGTTTGCGTCAACGATCTGGCTTGTCAAAGTGAACATCTTGTCGGGGTGCGGTTCGGGTATCTTCACCTCGGGGTAAGTCTCTGTTAACCATCTATTGAACCACTCAAGATGAAACTGTCCGGGTGAAAAAGCTTTAAAACTCTCACCCCTGTCAACAGCAAAACGGAAATACTGCGACGTCATACCCGGAATGTCGCCCGAGTAAAGATATAGCGCGTCTTTTTCAAGAGAAGAATAGGAAGATGCAATATATTTTTCCGTCAGGTCGGTAGTTACTGCTTTTGCATATCCGAAATTGGCGTAGACCGGCAGACCGGCAGTAAGAACAAGGAGAACATTTGACGCAAGCACCCCCAGCTTCGTCATTTTATCACCCTTACCGGCGGAGTTTATTAAACTAAATACCGGATAAACCCCAAACGCGACGGCAAAACCGACAAAGATATTGGGTAATAGATGGAATCTCCTGACCGTCGCCTGGTTGAAAGAACTTGTCAGAGGAAAATTGGCAAATGACAAAAATATCCAGCCGGAAAAGACAAAACCCAATAATGCAAAAAGTAAAAGTCTTCTGTTATTCCGGAGTAAATATAAAACCCCCCCCAAGGCAAAGACTGCCCCAAATACCGAAAAGTCTTTAACAATGCAGCGCGAATAATAAAGAATGTTGTCAACAGGGTATGTAGTTATAATTTGCGGAGCCAAACTGCGTTGATACGCACTGAATGTCCCGAAATCCGTCCTTCTCAAATTATTGAATGCATCCCATACTGTTTCAACCATTCCCTGATTCAGAAGCGGTTTTTGTGAAGAAAGATACATCAGAATTATGAAGTAGGGCAAAAATCCGGATAAAAGCGAAAGCATATGGAGGAAATTATAATCTCTATCCTTAATTCTCCTGAATATGTCGCCTTTAAGTAAAAAAAACAATACGGGAAATATGAGAATAATTGTCTGGTGATGGGTAAAAGAAAAACCGATTAGAAACAATAACAGGTAAAGTACAAGATCTGAAAACCGCTTGCGGTTTTCCCGAAGCTCAAGATATGAAAGCGACAAGTAGATCATTGATACGGCAAGCAGGTTGTTCAAAGGAAAGACCTCAAATTTCAGCGCGTACTGCCAATAGATCATCGAAAAGGCTAAAAACATGGAGGCGGTAAAAGAAGCTGTGTAAGTGTTTATCGATACTGTATTTTCATCATCTATATTCTCCCTATCTATCGGTATATTATATTTATAATGAAGAAGTTTTGTAACCGTAAGGTAGAAGACAAAAATGGTCAAAGCCGAAACCGCAGAGGAGGCGAAGTTGATCCTGCCAACATCGGATAAGGGTAATGCCGATCTATAAAAAAGATTTCCAATAACGGTGTTTATCGGATAACCCGGTTGATGCGGAACACCCAAAGTCATTGCTGCCGTCACCATTTCCGTACTGTCCCCCGGGGCAATATTTTGGCTTACCGTCATACTGTAAACGGACAGCGGGACCGCAAAGGACAAAAGCGCAAAAATATATTTTGTTAACTTTTTCATAAGTTTTAGAAGTCATTGTAGCACCCACTCCGTTCAGAATGACAGGGTGTGAACAGATTCTCCGTCCAATTTGTTCCCTATTCCCTCTTCCCCGCTACATCCAGTCTCAGTTTTGATGTTTCGGAAATAAGACCGGTATATCCGGCGATCACATCCCGCTCACCGGCAAACATAGACAGAACCTCATCGGACTTGAAGATCCGAAGTTCCAGGGCAAAAGTATCCATCTTCAGATCACGGTATCCGTCGGCAAATTCTTTTATCTGCTTTTCTATCTCATTTATTTCCGCATCACCTTCAACCAAATTCCCTAATCTTTCAAGGGATTCAAGCACAACCTGAAGCTGAGTATCAAATTCTTTATATTCCGCATATTCCATATCAAGCATCATCGTCTGCTCCCCGACCTTCTTTATTCCCGCACCAATTACCGCAACCGCCTCGAAAACATCTTCCCTGCTTTCGGGAAATGTGTATAAGGAAAACTCAGTATCCGGATCGTAACCGTAAATTTTTCCCGCACTTTTATCAATTCTTTCGAGTTCCTCTCTCAAATTCTTCTGGATCTTTAATATCTCTGATACTTTTTCCGAATATTTGCCATTGCTCTCATTTATTCTGACCAGGTGATCCTTCACTTCACCGGAAAGAAAAAAATGCTGCCGGATATCGGGATCGGAAGAAAATTCATCCGATATTTTACCAACAGAATCCGCAATTCCTGTTTTTATATTTTCCCTGTCGGCAGGGAAGGTCGGAAGGGTCGGATCAAGACCGGAATACTGTGTCATCAAACTTATATTCTCGGTCAAAAGCGATCTCCTTAGCTGTAAGACCCTGTCTGCCCTGATCAAAGAATCAAACTGTACTTTTTTCGGCAAAAGATAAAAAAGATAATAGAAAAGCATTAGAGCGGAAAATATTGCCAACGAAACAATTAAAAAGAAGAAAACATTCCGTTTTTCAGATCTCCTCAACTTCATAATTTATTATACAATACACGGGTATCGCCACACACAGCGTTAATCTTGGGCGATGACGAAGAATCTCCTGTTTACACTGAACGAAGCCGAGTCTGACCCGGCGAAACCGAAGTGTCATTCTAATCACCTTTTTCCGTAATATCCCGATGTCGCAGTATCCCAGTGTCCCAACATCACAGTATCGCAATATCCTTTATATCTCTATATCTTTATATATATCCTTCCCATTCTACTTTTTCTACCTATTCTGTTTATACTACTATTATACCCTTTCCCCTTTTGCTGCCAGCTGCTTCCCTTTAGTATCTAGTTACTATTGCCTAGTGCTACCCTCCCTCTTGTCTACCGTGCTATACTCTCAGATAATCATGGATGAAACAGATCACGGATTTAATCAACCCTCAGGTCATTCAGAAGGGTCAAATCCCAAAAGAAGAAACCGGAAAAAACTACTGATTGTTTTGATTTTCTTTTTGATCATCTTGTTGACCGCTGGCGGACTCGCTTATTACACATATAGTACGGGAAAGAAAAACGATGACGGTCAAAAAGATAAGTCCGAATTGACTGAAGAAATATCCTCAAGCGGGAATGAACCAAATGAAGTAGACCGCGTTGTCGCCGAAGTTAAAAAACAGATATTTTTTGAGAAAGCCGCTCTCGGCGATAAGGTTTTAATTTACATGCAGGAAAAAATAGCAATTTTATATAGACCATCAAGTAAAATGATTATTAAAGTCGGGTATGTAAACGACCAAACGGGGCAAGTTGCGGGAGAAAATATTTCTATCGGAGAAGAACCAACTCCTGTTCCCGAAGCGGTGGTTTCCACCTCGCCTGTCACTCCGGCAATAACCCTAAAGGTTTCCCCTACTTCATCACCTGCTCCCGATCTGTCAACGGAATATTGACATACGGAAGGAACAGGGAGACGGGAGACGAAATAAATTGTTTTACTATCAATAGTTGTACTAAATTTCTATGTTATACGGGGTAATCAAAACTCAATTGGTAATTTTCAATTTGTCAGGTATCAACCAACATCTAATTTTTAATTTACAAATTTAATAATTGTTACATAAGATGGAAAATGGTAAATGTTAAATGGGAAATATTGAAAATTATGTCTATTTGTTAAAAATAGGGGTCAATGTTGAACAATTTCAGTTGTGTTCGACACAATATTTCCTATTGACACACATCCATATAATTCGCAGTACCCGTTACCTATCCCTTGTCCTATTGTTATACATATCGTCATACTTCTGTTGTTAATTGTTATTATTTTATATAGTATTTATACTATTGATACATAATAAATTGCCCCTTGACAGGTCTTAAGTAAAGAAAATATAGTTAAGAAAATTTAATTTATAAATTTATGGAAAAAATTCTCGCTAAACTCGAAAATTATGTTCTCTACGCCCTGGTATTCCTTTTTCCTTTTACCGTTATTGCTTCTTCATCAAGCCCATATACTGTTACAAAACTCACTATTCTCACATACGGATTATTACTCTACCTTGTAATATTCTCTTTAAGGGTCATCGTTAGCGGCAAACTGAATTTTTCCGCAAGCGGTTACGATCTTCCCGTTTTTATCATTGCCCTTTCCTATATATTAAGTACTATTTTCAGGACTCCCAATAAAATGGAGGCCATTCTTCTTCCCGGAACTACTACCGCAATCGTCGGAGGAATTCTTTTATACTATGCACTGAATCAGATCAAAGACAGATCGCAAACCCATTTGGTGCTCACGGTCAGCGCATTCGTCTATTCCCTTTTCGTATTGTCTGCATACTTAGGGTTAATGGCAAAAATTCCACAACTACCCGCTTTTATGAAAGTAAAAACATTTACTCCCGAAGGTGGATACCTACCCACTTTTATATATCTTGCCACGATCCTTCCTATTACCGTTGCGTCCTTTCTTGCCAATAAAGACATAAAATTTAAAGCGATGACCGTATTTTTTGGAACCGTGATAATCATCGGCGCTTTAATTGCCTTTTTACAGATCATTCCGGGAAAACAAAACGCCCCGAGATTTCCAAGCACCAGGGTTTCTTGGGAGATAGCTATGGATTCCCTGAAGGCAAGTCCCTTCTTCGGCGTCGGACCGGGGAATTACCTGACATCCTTTAACCGTTTCAGACCAATATCTTTTAACACTACCGATATTTGGGCTATCAAGTTTACTACTGCTTCCAACTTTTACTTTACGCTTCTTACCGAAACAGGACTTCTCGGTCTTGCAGGCATATCACTCCTTCTCTTTACTTTTTACAAAAATGCCAAAAAGCAGATCAAAGAGCTCAACCTCGTAAACTGGGGTTTTGCCGGAAGCGCTCCCTTCCTTTCCTTTACTCTTTTAGCTCTTATCCTTTTTGTATATCCCGCAAGCATACTTCTTATGGTCTTGATGTTTATCTACCTTTCGCTTACATCTAAAACCCATCACACAAGCATCAACCTTGCAATGCAGCATTCTAAAGAAAATGAGAGTGAAGGAGAAAGATCAACGTCAAAATTGCTGGCAGTGATCATATTCGTACCTGTGATCGCCGTTCTTTCTTATGGCGGGTATCTTGGAAGCAGAATATTGCTGGCGGAATACCACTACAAGAATTCGCTTGAGGCGCTTTTGGCAAATGATGCACAGGGAACATATGATCAAATGAGACAGGCGATCCTTGTTAATCCACGGGTTGACAGATATCGTTCAACCTTCTCTAGAGTCAATCTTATCTTGGCGGATGCAACCGCAAGGAAAGAAAATCTTACCGAAGCCGATAGAGCGCAGATCTCACAACTTATTCAGCAGGCAATTTCCGAAGGAAAGGCCAGTGTTGCCTTAAACCCTCTCCGTTCCGGAAATTGGGAATCTCTTGGAAGGACCTATCAATCGATAATCCCTCTTGCAAATGGAGCCGATGCTTTTGCAGCTCAAGCGTATGCTCAAGCGGTTGCGCTTGATCCGATAAATCCAAATTTAAGAGTATCTCTTGGAGGAGTATATTACGCCGCGAAGAATTATGAGATCGCCGCCCGTGTTTTTGAATTAGCAGTCTCTTCCAAACAGGATTTGGCTAATTCGAGATTTAATCTTGCTTATGCATACAAAGAGCAGGGAAAGATTGATCCTGCAATACAGCAAATGAGCTTGGTTCTGGGACTTGTTAAGCCGGATTCTCAGGACTATGCCGTTGCCAAGAAGTCACTGGAGGATTTCCAATCACAAAAGAAGGTCACTACCGTTCCTCAGGAAGCAACTGAAAACCTGACCCCGCCGGCAGTACCCAGTCCGGCAATAGAACCCAAGGTTGATCTGCCTGAAGGTTCCGAACCTCCGGAAGAAGTTATTACACCTACTCCGACCACAACCGTTACTCCAACTATAGAAGAATGATTGATTTAGGATTTAGGATTTAAGATTTAGGATTTAAGATTCATCTTTGTCATCCCGTACTTGCCTGCACTGAGTGAAATCAAAGTGATACGGAATCTATAGTAATAATTTATCCGGATTTCCGATCTTGTCGGATGCCATTTTTTATATTGAAACCCACTTTTGTGAGAATATATGTATATAGATCCCCTCCTTTCCACCTTGTGAATCTATGCAAAATAATGTATATAGTAGTTAATTCAATAAATAAAATGTATCAATTTTTTTTCCAGAATCTCATCGGGCATTTTGCTCTTGACTGGATAAGTATTTTAATCGCATTAAAAATTTAAATTTGACGAAATGAATATATAGAAAATATTAAAGTATGGATTCTCCAAACACAAAAAGATTATTGTCTATAGGTGAAGCCTCCGAACACCTCGGTGTTTCGATCGACACCTTGAGACGCTGGGAAAAAAAAGGAAGAATAATTCCAATGCGCTCCCCCGGAGGCCATCGATATTATATTAGAGAGGATCTGGACGCACTCTTCGGAAAAAGGTATACGAGAGATGACGAAACAGTAAGAAGAGCCGGTGAATCCATTCCCCCCTTTAAAGATGCTGTTATGAACCAAGACACTGCTGTCCGATCGACAGAACCTCTATCGACAATGACATCCGGCGATCAAAACATTCCTTCTCAGAATATTCCGTCAGAAGAACTTCTTCACCCGCTTGAAGCAGTAACACTTCCGGCACTTGAAACCGCAAACCGCTCTGAAAACTCAGAAACTCCACCTCCAATAACTCCTACCCAACAAGTAGTCCAGCAGTCTCAGGAACCATCCGCACCGGATACTGCTTCTGTCACTAATCAGCAGAATACGGCACCGCTACAGGAAGAAACGGTTTCACTTTTAAATCCTATCCCATCCAGAGATAACGGACCACAATCTTCGGTAGATCAACAAATCGATAGTGATTTTTCTCTTCCCAATATAACTCTACCCTCGCAAAAGAATGATCAAACCTTGTCCGAAGAAGAGATAGAAAAAAGAATAGGTTCGATAATAAGAGAAGACAAGAAGGGTCACAAAACCAATATTTTTCTCGGGGTTACTCTTTTTATCATTATTGCTGTTGATATCTTCATTCTTTATATTTGGTTCTCCTCGGCAAGGATCATCTCTCCAATTCCTTGACCGGCAGAGGAGCATTAAAATTCCCCATTTCAGTCATATATCATCCTGACCGTCCCGTCATTCTGAAGAACAAAATGACGAAGAATCTCATCTTTTACTGTGGACCGTGGCGGATTCGAACCGCCCTCTCCGCAATGCGAATGCGGTGCTCTACCAAATAAGCTAACGGCCCCTTCTACCCCTTATCCTATCCCATCCTTATATCTTTACATTCCTATTGCAGCACACCCAGAGGATTGATATATACCCCATTTAGTATCACTTCAAAATGCAAATGTGTACCCGTTGACCTTCCTGTCGATCCCATCTTACCGATCGCAATTCCCCTGTTGACTCCCTGTCCCGGCAAAACATATATCTTTTGAAGATGTGCATAAAGGGTCTTATAACCGTTGCCATGATCGATTATTACCCTATTTCCATACCCGTAAGAGTCCAGCCAGCCAGCCACCAAAACCTTACCTGAGTCGGAAGCAAGAACATCCGGCGCGGCGCGGTTCGCAATATCAAGTCCCTTGTGGTACCAAACAAAGCGTTGTGTGATTGTTCCGGCGGAAGGCCAAACGAAGTTTCCTGAACCGGCGACGGTACCTGCATCCGGTGTGCTCTGCCTGATCCTCGCAACAGGAGACGTTAATATTTCGGCCGGTTTTACACCTTCCGGAACAAAAACGACCTGTCCGATCGCCAGTTGAAAAGTCTCATCATTTGAAAAAGAATTGAATGGATAGTTGACTATCGCCTGCGGGTCAATATCATATTTTTTAGCAATTGAATAAACGGTATCCCCTTTGTTCACTTTATGAGCAATACCCGTTATCGGAAGTATTTCAAGAGTCTGACCTTCCTTGATCGTATCCTTGGTTAAATTGTTCTGCCATTTAACCGTTTCAATACTGACCCCAAACTTTTCAGAAATACCGGCAATAGTGTCACCCTTTTGTACCTGATATTCGACAATCTCGCCTCTCACATCCTCGGAAAAATTAGTCGATATTCTTGTCTCCTGAGTCGATGCAGATACAATTGACATGCTTTGGGGAATATTCCAAGGATCAATACTTCTTCCGGGGAACTCCTGAGCAATGATCGGGGCAATGATCATCGAAAGCCCTGCCAATCCGCTCATCCCTAAGTGAACAAGCGGTCTGGTATATCTTCCGCGCTGACGGTATAACGATGTTACCAAAACATTTTTTCCTATAAAGACTCTTCCGAATACCCGATTTATGACAGATGATATAAATCCATTCAATTCTTTAAAATATTCTTTTAGATCGGCAACAAGTGATAATGATCCGTAATATACCGCTTTTTTCAAAATATAGGCGCGCCTTCTTATATTTTTCATAATATCTTTTCTGTGCAAGTTATTATTTTACCACACTTAACAATAGTCGATTTCCAATCTCCTCCGATATTTCCTTTTTCCAACTGTCTTACTTACGGTTTTTGATCGTTTGAGGTTACCCTATCGCCAAATTTTTGAGGAATTCTTCGTTGTTTTCAGCCTTTTTCAGCCTCTCAAGAAGAGTCTCCGTTCTCTCATCCTCGGAAACCATCTCGAGCATTCTTCTTAAGGTATATATTTTTTGCAGTGCCTCTTTTCCATATAAAAGTTCTTCCTGCCTTGTACCGCTTCTTGTAATATTGATCGATGGAAAGACTCTTCTATCGGCCAGTTTACGGTCAAGATGAAGTTCCATATTACCGGTACCCTTAAATTCTTCATATATAAGGTCGTCCATACGGGATCCTGTATCAACAAGACATGTACCGATTATTGTCAGGGAACCCTCATTTTCTATTTTTCTCGCCGCGCCGAAAAACTTTTTCGCCGGAAAAAGCGCTACCGGATCAAAACCACCCGAAAGGGTTCTTCCCGATGTCGGAAGAGCAAGATTATAAGCACGCGCCATCCTTGTGATCGAATCCAATACCACTACCACATTTGCTCCGTTCTCGACCATTCTCTTTGCCCGCTCCAAAGCCAGCTCTCCAACTCTCGTTTGGGCGTCGGGAGATTCGTCAAAATTTGACGCTGCAACCTCGCCAAGTCCTCCGGTTACTTCGTTCATAACCTTTTTGATATCTGTTACCTCCTCAGGACGTTCTCCTATAAGAACGGCCATTAGATGCACTGAGATCTTGCCTGTTTCCTGTTTACTGCTTTGCCCCTCCGAAGCTTTACGCGAAGGGGGGTTTTCTGTTTTATGTTCCGGATAGTTTTTCCCGACACCTGCTATGATGTCCTTCAAAAGCCACGTTTTCCCGGCTTTCGGGGGTGAAACGATCAAACCTCTCTGACCGAATCCTATCGGGGCTATAAGATCGATTACGCGCGTAGTTAAAGGCTCTGATCCGGTAGTCAGTTCAATTCTTTTGTCCGGATATATCGCTGTCATTGAATCAAAGTCCTGCCTTTCGTTGAGTTCTTCAACGGCAATTCCATTGACTTTCTCCACTTTTAAAAGTCCCCAAAAGCGTTCATTTTCTTTCGGTGTCCGCGCCTGCCCGCCAACCATATCACCCACCCTTAAGTTAAAGCGTCTTATCTGAGAAGACGAAATATAAATGTCTCTGTTTGAAGAAGAAAAACTTGGCCTTAACAGACCCGAACCTTCGTTGGCAATATCAAGAACCCCTTCAATATATTCCGTAGGAAGGTTTGCATCAGGGATATTTCTTTCAAAGGGATAATTATTTTCAGCCATTGTGTAGCCTACAGGGTCAAGCGGTGGTCTTTCCTCAACAAAAGGTTTAACCTCCTCCGCCACCGGCTTTTCTCCCACGAAAGAACTTATATCAGGCTCTTTATTTATATTTTCGCTGCCCTTTTCGTCCACAACAGAAGTTTTAGTAGTTTTTCTTACCATACGTAAAAAATCAAAGTTCCATTTTAATAAGATCTTAGGAAGCTGATTGATTGAAAAAGAAGTGAACCGTTTTCAATTCCAAATGTATTTTATACGGGCTCTCACCCCTTGTCAACGGGAGAATGAGCCCTCCAAATTCCACTAGGTTCCTTTAAATTCCCCTAATCTCCTATAAGATCCTCTAATTGGTGCATAAAGGTCATTTTTTCAACCCGGCTATAATTAACAAACGGCGCAATGTGGTACCCGGCGGATCACAGGTCTGAAGGATCAAAGTCTCCCCCCCATGATCTTTTGTGATAAAATCCACATCGCTTGCCGAAACAATTTCTGTACCGCTGACTTCATATGTGTATTTAACACCGGAAAAATAGATGTCTATTTCATCCCCTTCCGCTAGTTTGTATAGTTCATAAAAGACTGCGTTATACTGCGAAATATATTCGGGTGAAGCAACCGAGTGTGAAAAGATGAAAATATTTTTTCCCTGTCCGGGAAAATTCGTCCCCTTGGCATGAGCCACCCCATTTTTCAGAGCCTCAAGATATTCCTTTTCAATTCCCGTATCAACATTTTCGACTACTATTGATCTTGCGTTGATCTTTTCAATATTAATAGAAAATCTTGCATCCAGCCCCAAACCTTCGGCTTCTTTTATGACCCTTGCTTCGTTCAATTTCCTTTCTTCTTCGATTACATCATATGGATTCGCTTCTTCAGAAGGAGTATACGGGACTTTATGTTTGATAAAGGGAAAAAGTATAATAATCGTTGCAAAAAGCGACAGCCAAAACAAGAATAGTCCGCTTCTGCTGATAACTTTTCTCGCTGTGTATTCCGTTTTAATATGTTTTCTTTCCCTTAATATATCCTCAGGTTTTAATTCTTCAAATCCCAAATCTTGTATTTTGTATTCCGTGCTTTGTCTTTCGTCTTTTCCACTGCCTGTTGCTATTAACCTGTCACTCTTCTTAACCTGTCTCTCGTTCCACTTTTTTACAAAATTATCTGCGTCAGCCATACTTAAATATTAGAATAAAAGGGTTTAAGAGTAAAAGAGTAAAAGCAGGTACGTCATTCTGACCTCTTTTATCTATCATTCTGAGCGTTCGCGAAGAATCTCTCTCTCAAAATTTTGAGAATTTCCGGTTAAGAAGGAGTCCTAAGCCGGCCATAGGAACGGTTATAAATATTAGCCATAAATTAGTGTCAAAAATGCCTGTCTTTGGTAAAGAAGATACTGTTGCCGGAATAACGGCCGGGTCTGCATATCCGCCTATGCCCTCCTTGTAGTATCCGCCTACAGTAACTTTTTGTTTGCAAACATCTGCTGTCCGTAAATTTCCCTTACTGTCTTTGATCGTCAAAGTAACATTAAAAACACCGGGGGTATTGTAAACATAGGAAGCATACGAATCCTCCTGTGTCACCTTGGATGCAGAGGTTCCCTCGCCAAAATCAAAAATATAGCTTTGAATTACCCCATAAGGGTCGTATCCTGCTCCGGAAAATTCGACTTCAAGAGGCGCTTCACCTCCCAAAGGATTTAATGTCAGATCTTCACAGCTCGATTGATAAAGACTGTTGTACAAAGGCGAGGTTGTTGGAACTACTGTTCCGGGTTTTACAGTAGCTGCTCCCGGAGATACGGCTGCTGTCAGTTTTTTCCAATTTAATGTTACTCCTGCCCATTCGGCATTTTCAAAATATTCTACAACAATAAGGTGGCTTCCTGCCGACATATTCTTTACGGATTTTTGGAAGTTCCCTCTCTGAAGCTGCCAGTAATCAAAAGATAAAGTACCATCAATATAGACCCTTACACCATCATCAGCAGAAACGGCAAACTCCCAATCACCTGCAGTGAAATCGAACTTACCCTGCCAGCGAACGGAAAAATTATCTTTGGAAACACCCGGTCCCGGAGACCCTCTCCACCAATTAAAATTGATCAAAGGATCCTCCCTTGTAAATACAAAGCTCTCAAAATTCTTACCGTTATAATAACTTCCTAAAAATTTCCCTGTGGGTATATCCTGGGCAATTACTGCACCGGTTTGCGCAAAAAGAAGCCACATCGAAAGAACCAAACCCAAAAACCTTTTCATTAACTAATATTATACTACTTTTTCTTCTTAAACCACAAAAAAAACCGCACCATATTCTAATCTCAAAGAGCGGGTAGAACGCCTGCCCAACACTCCACCCGCCCTTAAAGACCACAACCTGATGCGGTTTTAAACTATGTTAAGAAAATCGGCTATTGATATTTATTAAAAAACCTTATACTCTTTTTTTGAAAGCGACGATTATTATTCGCTTTTATTTGTTTGTCTTGGGAGACAGCCTGTCTGCAAGACAATAATCATATTAAAGAGCATTGCTACTCGTGCTTAGCAAGTTTTACTTGCCTATCGATAGTAATGCTCTTTTTTTATCGGCATATTTAATCTTTTATTAAAGAACACTCAAGTGTGATAATTCTAATACCCGTTGTATTTTTTGTCAAATCCCATAGTTATATTAGTCTCGTTTTTAGTATATCCTATATAAAATATACTTATATTATGGAAGCTATCTTTCGGTATTTATACGCCATAAAAATTAAATGTGGATAAGTCGTTGATAACTCGTTAAGACTATCGTCAAAACTCGTTGATAACTCGATAGAAATTTTTTCAAAAATTTGTAGCATCCTGATTCGGCTTCCGAATCAAGCTGTAAGACATTAATTTTTGAATCTGTATAAAATACTTGCTTAGGTAAGAAACTGAAGGTTATTAACCCTCGGAGAATTTCATTAAGACATTTTATTCGAAAAATATCACTGTCGATATTCTTCCTCTTTACGTTTATATTATTCAGGAGATGCGGAGCATCTTAATACTATCCATTTATTATCAAATTGATATTTGCCATCAAGACCAATGTTTTCTGAAGATTGTGCGCCAACTATTTCCACAGGTTCGGAATTACAAGGAAATGAGCAACCCGGACAAGTCGTTGCTCTAACTAACGTTGCCTCACGGTCGTTCCTAGTAAATATGTCGGGTTTTGCTTCGACAACCTTCGCAGCCGATTCAATTATTCGGGAAGGGTCCCCCTGCCGACAGATAACAATGTTTAATTCGCTGTTCATGTCGGCAATATTATCATAAGCGGCATCAATCCCCAAATATTGTTATATTAACTGTATTCACACCTTATCCTACTACATAACCACCAATTCTACTTAATTTGTCGTCAGGTACTGAAGATTTCCTTTATTCCTTTTTGTAAAAAATCAAACCTCTCGCTGGTCACAAAATCCCTGAATCCAAGTCTTTTTGCCTCTTTTAACCTTTTATCCTGTAAAACAACTCCTCTTACTTCCCCTAACAGTCCGACTTCCCCAAAAACTACCGTTTTTCTGTCTATTGGTTTATTAAAATAACCCGATGCCAATGATAGGCAAACCGCAAGGTCTATGGATGGGTCGTTTTTTATGTTTATACCCCCCATAACAGAAACATAAACATCCGATTCATAGATCGAAAGTCCGCACCGGCGGGACATTACAGCCAAAAGAAGCTCCAGTTTTTTTGAGTCTATTCCTTGTGCAACTCTTCTTGGCATTGCCAATTTACTGGGAATAATGAGACTTTGTATTTCCACCATCAAAGGACGGGTACCGTTCATAACACAAGATATTACCGATCCGGGAACCGACTTCTTAATTTCCGACAAAAAGAATCTCTCAGGATGGTCCTCGGACAAAAGTCCAACATCTCCCATGGAAAATATCCCTACTTCATCCGTCGGACCGAAACGGTTTTTAACCGCGCGGAGAAGCCTCACCGATAATGTTTTATCACCCTCAAACCACAAAACCGTATCTACAATATGCATAAGTACTGATGGTCCTGCTATAGTCCCCTCTTTGGTCACATGTCCGACAATAAATACCGATATTCCGGTTGATTTTGCCAGTTTAACGAGCCGATACGCACACTCTCTCACCTGTCCGACACTCCCCGCCATTCCCGAAAGATCGCCGGTTTGCATAGTTTGTATGGAATCAACGATAACCGCATTTGGCATTTGAAATTTGGAATTTGGAATTTCGATCGTGTCAACAATCGAATCAATATCCGTACTCTCCATTAACTGAATATTGCCGTTTTTTATTCCTAATCTTTGGGCTCTGATCGCAATTTGTCCCGCCGATTCTTCACCGGAAACATACAAAACGGTAGATTGACCATTTTCTTCTTTATTTCCTACTTTTTTCAGTTCTATATTTACCTGATCTGCCACCTGCAGTAGCAATGTACTTTTACCTATCCCCGGCTCTCCCGCAATAAGAATAACCTGACCAGGCACTATCCCTCCCCCAAGCACTCTGTCAAGTTCCGAAATTCCCGTTAAAGCCCTATTCGTCTGCGTGTTTGTAATCTCCGTCAATTTTACTGGTTTAGTATTTGTTATTTGTTTCGTATTTCGAATTTCGTGTTTCGAATTTCGTTGAGACAATGTCTCAACGGCAGTATTCCAACTCCCGCACTCCGGACACTTTCCAAACCAGCGAGCATTTTGATAATTACATTGTTGGCAAATAAACTGTGAAGTACTTCTTCCCATCACCGCATTATACTACACTCAACCTCTTCGTCATTCTGAGCACCTTTTTCCGCAATATCCTGGTATCCCAATATCGTAATATCTTTGTATTTTTATATCTCTATCTCTTTCTTGAAGTTTCCCTCCCTTGATCATTTAATCGCTCGATCTTTTCGTCATTCTGAGCGTCTTTTTCCGTAATATCCTAATATCGTAATATCGTAATATCCTATTTGTATCCCACCGGCTTTGCAGTTAACACCAGCCCCAAGGAGATCTTTTTATTTTTTATATCGGTATCTTCCACAATGACATTCACCTCATCTTTTACTTTCAAATTCATTCCCGGAGGGATCTTTGTAATGTGAATAAGCCCTTCAACCCCTTCTTCGAGCGAAACAAATATACCATAATCGGAAATTTTGGTAACAGCACCTTTATATTTCTCGTCCTTCTTGAATTTCTTGGCCACTGCATCCCATGGATCAACCTTTGCCTGTTTGATCGAAAGCGAAAGCTTTCCCTCTTTCTTGCCTATAACCTTGACCGGCATTGTATCTCCATCCCTTAAAACTTCTCTGATATTTTCCGTTTTCCCCCAAGAAATCTCAGAAATGTGTACCAGACCTTCGACCGGGATAGTATCCTTTCCGATCTTGACCTCAATTGCAACAAAGGCGCCAAAATTAGCCACAACAGAAACCTTGCCTATATATACTTCGCCGTCCTTAACCTTTTCCATCGCCTTAGCAATTAGTTTGATATCTTCAGCTTCGGAAACTTCCTTTTCGGACAGGACGATCCTCCTTTCATTGCGGTTGAGATCTATAACTATGGCTTTAATGTGTCTTCCGGGCAAATTATTCAGGTCTTTCTTTAATTCCTTCCCTATCTGTGTTGATGGTATAAACCCGAACTGACCATCGACATCAACCGTCATTCCCGATGAAGAAATATTTTTTACAATTACCGCCAGAGGCTTTTTATCTTTTTTAGCTTCTTCAAGACGTTTCCACACGGCGTCCTGCATAGCTGTTCGAAGTGAAAGTATCGTAAGACCATCGGGTGTCTCTCCAACAATGACCATTGCCTCAACCTCGTCACCAACTTTAATGGTTTTTATATAATCTCTGGCTTCCTGATATGCTTTTTCGGCAACGATCCCTTCTCCTTTGCCTCCTATATCAATAACAACTTTTTTGCTTTCCTTCTCGATCACAGTACCCTTAATTCGATCTCCACGTTTAAGCCCGCTGGGGGTTCCGGAATATTTGGAGAGAAGCTCCTCCATTGTAATTGAAGTATTCTCGTTGTCTTTATCCTTTGATGTTTTTATTTTCGCCACTCACAACAACCTTCTTTCTAATTATTAATCTGACAGTCCCGTCAAATCGCTCTTTGAGCCATATTCGGACAGAATTAAAAAGGTGAAAAGTAAGATTATACGGGACAACAACCTTCTTTCTGTTTAAGTCAATCATTCTAACACTAAATTTATCCTGCAACAAGAGAGAAAAAGGAAATATTTTAAAAATACTTTAGTAGTATATACTATCAATTTAATATTATGGAAAGACTTAAAGATTCATCCGGGGGGAAAGGTGATGAACCTATTATAAAGATACTACGTCATCATGTGAGGATGCTTAGATGGAATATGAACACCCTTCCGGATTTATCAACAGAATCCATAAAGAATGAAGCCACCAAACATTGTGAATCATTAGCAAAGCGTGAATACGCAAGTGACCCATTAACACTGCAAAAATCAATTGACGCAGAAATACAATTGGCTCAGGCGCTATTTAGTGGGAAATATCGTGCTATTCCGGATTTTAGAAATTTTTTTGGCGGGTTGATTGCCAAAAGAAATGAAGATGGTATATGTGAATCTTGCGTACACTACCGCAAGGATACGAAAGTAGTCTTTCTTAGTAATTTTGCATTAGTCCTCATAACGAGATGCAATAGGGACGTTTGATCAATTTGAAGCCCAGACACACCGGGAGATAGCTTCATAAAAAAACCCACCTATCCGGTGGGTTATAAATAACCAATTTAAAAACATTGTCCTGGCCACGGTACAAATCTTACTTGCTCCCAAATACTTCGTGTTCGCGTCGCAAGAGCGATTATACATGGCAGGCGGATTATATGTAGATTTGAATATATTGTCCTGGCGATGACGTATTTTCGCATACAGTTGCCCGCATACTACTTTGAGCAAAGCGAGAAGCAAACTTGTTTACTGCTTTGCAGTAAATTTATTTATCGTCCGCGATCCCGCACAGCGGGATTTGGAAGTGAAGTGTTTACTTGAAGAGATTGTCCTGGCGATGACGTATTTTCGCATACAGTTGCCCGCATACTATCGTCCGCGCTGAGGCGTTTTACTTCTCTGTTCGGAATGGGAAGAGGTAGTTCCACCTCGCACTAACCACCAGGACAATATCTTCAAATACAATGTCATTCTGAGCGTAGCGAAGAATCTCATTAGATCCTTCGTCGTTTTACTCCTCGGGATGACAAAACAGTTTTAAAGTACTTTGCACTTTATTCCTCCATAATTTCGTACTCGTCTTTTCAGTACTATTCGTACACGACTCGTACCAAATTTATCAGAGGATTTCGTAAGCAAATTAATTTGCTTCCTCAATAATTTAGGGAGAAAAGGATCCTTGCGCTCTGCGCGAGAACAATTAACAATATTAACAATTTAACAATTAACTCGAGGAATAAAATGAAAAACTTGTTCTTTCCTTAGTTAATTTGTCAATTTGTTAAAAGTTAACAATTCTTGTGCAAGGCACAAGGTAATATGTCTTCATTCGACTTATACTTAAAGGTTAGCTTAACGCCTTACGGCGCTTCCACATCCTTCAGTTTATACCTGGTATTCTTCCAGGAGTCTATATGCCCGCAGGACGAGTACGCTAATAAACACAAATATTTTATTCTCATTCGTGTTAATTCGTGTGTATCTTGTAAGTTATTATAAACAACATTGCTCTTACAAATACAAACACTAATATACACAGAAAAAGATAATTCGCGTAAATTCGTGTACTTGTCCTACGGACAAGTGAATCCTAATCTTAGAGTTGGCTTCCCACTTAGATGCTTTCAGCGGTTATCCATTAGAAACATAGCTACCCGGCGGTGCAGCTGACGCTACAACCGGCACACCAGAGGTTTCTCCATCCTGGTCCTCTCGTACTGAGGACAGCTCTCTTCAAGATTCTACGATTCCACCGGATAGAGTCCGAACTGTCTCACGACGTTCTGAACCCAGCTCACGTACCACTTTAACGGGCGAACAGACCGACCCTTGGGACCTTCTTCAGCCCCAGGATGTGATGAGCCGACATCGCTTTAAACCTATCTACTTTCGTAGTAGCCTGACTATACCTTCACCCCGCACAACTGCGGGGGTCCGACGTATTATGGAAACATTGTAAAATTTCCATCCAATTACAAGATAATAATCTTGAAATTTGAGTCGATACGGGGTTATATCGGAAGTTGGGTAAATTTTTAAATTACCGCTTTTTATAATTGTTGTTTTAAATCCGATAAACTTCCCACGGTGTTGTCTTATTGATTCAAAATATTCAGTAATTTAACCGAATTCAATGAGGAGTTCACCGTTATGAGTCGAATTTCTTTTTAAGTTCTGGGGAACTTAAAAAACAGCACTCCGAAATCACTCTCGGAGGACCCCGATGTCAAAATTGAGGTAGCGAACCGCACCGTCGCTATGGACGCTCAGGTGCGACTACTCTGTTATCCCCGGGGTAGCTTTTATCCATTAAGCTCCGTCCCTCCCACGAAGGATCGGAGGATCACTAAAACCTACTTTCGTACCTGCTTGAGCCGTCACTCTCGCAGTCAAGCTGGCTTGTGCTTTTATACATTCAGTACGATGTCCATCCGTACTAAGCCAACCTTTGTATCCTTGCGTTACCTTTTGGCAAGGTACCGCCCCAGTAAAACTGCCAGCCTAGCACTTTCCCCTCCGCCGTTTCCGGGCGGAATGGGTAAGCCTCACATTTCTCAAAGGGTGGTATTACACTGGTGCTCGCGCGCAGCGCGAAAGAATCAAGATTTATGATTTACGAATTATGAATTCAAACCTTCAAAATTAAATAATGAATCAATTGTGGTTATTTTATTCTTAAATCTTAAATCAATATTCTTAAATCTTTTGTGCTACGCACAAGCTCCCACCTATTCTGCACAATCGAAAAATATGAAAGCAATACCAAGTTACAGTAAAGCTCCACGGGGTCTTTTTGTCCTGGTGGAATAAGGCCGCGTCTTCACAGCCACCGCAATTTCGCCGAGTAGAGGCTCGAGACAGTTGCTAACTCGTTACACCATTCATGCAGGTCGGAACTTACCCGACAAGGGGCTTCGCTACCGTAGAACAGTTATAGTTACTGCTGCCGTTTACCGGAGCTTAATTTCATCGCATCCCGCTTGCGCAGGGACGAATCCACTTAACTTACCGGCACTGGGCAGGTGTCAGCCCGTATACTTTGCATTTCTGCTTTGCACGGACCTGTGTTTTTGATAAACAGTCGGTTAGCAATCATTTGTTGTAGCCTCGCGCGACTTGCGCCGCACAAGGCAGGACATCTCCCGAAGTTACGTCCAGCTTTTTTGCCGAGTTCCTTAAGCCTCTTTCTCTCGCTCACCTTAGTCTTCTCGACCAACCCACCTGTGTCGGTTTGCGGTACGGCTTGATCTGGATCTCGCTGCGAACCTTTTCTTGTAGACAAAATGAGTTAAAATTGCCCAAATTGCTTTAGGCTCTGCATAACATCTCAATTTATCATGTCGGCGGATTTTCCAACCAACACTATCTAAATGCTTGCACCCCACTTCACGAAGGGGCTTCAATCATCTCGTCCAGTCAATCCCCAGCTACTCGCGCGCTGCTCGAGAGAATGAAGATTCATGATTCAGGATTCACGATAAAGTATTCATAAGCATAGCTTGTGACTTCGTCATAAATCATAAATCGATATTCTTAAATCTCTTGTGCAACGCACAAGGCTTTCGATCCAAAACAAATACAGGAATTTTAACCTGTTGTACATCCATTACCCCCGATTAAAATCGGGGCTCATGTTAGTAACCGATTAACCCCCACACGACGAACGTCTGCGGGGAAACCTTGGGTATTCGGCGGCACTGATTCTCACAGTGCTAGTGCGCTACTCATACCGGCATTCTCACTTCCAACCGCTCCACCAAGCCTTACAGCTTAATTTCACCGCTGTTGGAACGCTCCCCTACCACTTCGCGCGCAGCGCGAGTACGCTAATAAACACAAATATACTTCTTGTTCGTGTTAATTTGTGTGTATCTTGTAAGTTCTTATAAAAAACATTGCTCTTACAAATACAAACACTAATATACACAGAAAAAGATAATTCGCGTGAATTCGTGTACTTGTGCTACGCACAAAATCTTTAGCTTCGGCACATAGCTTGATCCTCGATAAATTTTCGGCGCCCACTTCCATCGACCAGTGAGCTGTTACGCTATCTTTAAAGGATGGCTGCTTCTAAGCCAACCTCCTGGCTGTTTATGGAAATGAACTTCCTTTGAAACTTAGCTATGATTTAGAGGCCTTAGCTGAAAGTCTGGGATGTTTCCCTTTCGCCGCATCAGCTTAGCCCGATGCGACTGTCTAGCACGATAATGTACACCGCTATTCGGAGTTTGGTTGAGTTTACTCGGTTGCCCTTGCAAACCCATTCAGTAGCTCTACCATCGGTAACACCTGACGTGCCACGGTCCCTATAGACCTTTCGGGGAGAACCAGCTATCTCCAGGTTCGTTTGGCATATTACCCCTATCCACAAGTCATCCCAAGATATTGCAACATCAACGGGTTCGGGCTTCCTTCCGATCTTCATCGGAACTCACCCTGCTCATGGCTAGATCACCTGGTTTCGGGTCTGATGTGTGGTACTAATGCACTATTAGTACTCGCTTTCGCTCTGCATATTTCCATTAAAGGACTTATGCTGCACCACACAACAACTCGCCGGTTCATTCTTCAATAGGCACGGTATCACTCGCTCGCAGAACGAGCGAAACGATTATCACAGATAAAGAGCGGATCATCACTGATAATATCAGCGTAAATCCATTTCTAAAATCCGCGTAAATCTTTACGTTCGTTCTACGAACAAGCTCTACCGGTTTGTCCGCAAACAGTTTCAGGTTCTATTTCACTGGGTGTTCCACCCTTCTTTTCGCCTTTCCCTCTCGGTACTAGTTCACTATCGGTCTTTGCTTATATTTAGCCTTGGAAGATGGTTCTCCCGGATTCCCACGGTATATTTGTACCGTGGTACTTAGGAAATTCCTAGGGTCATCTATCATTTCGTATACAAGACTTTCACTTTCTATGGTCGGCAATTCCACACCGTTCTACTATGATAAATGAATCCCATATTGGACTCCTGCAACCCCTCATCCACAGGATGAGAAAATCCGAAATTCTAAATCCGAAATCCTAAACAATAAATAAATCATAAATAATAATGTTCCAAACAGTTTGAAATTTAATATTTTTGAAATTGTAATTTGTTTCGAATTTCGATATTCGTGCTTCGAATTTCCTTGTCCTGCGGACAAGGTTTAGGCTTTTTCGTTTTCGCTCTCCGCTACTTGCGAAATCTCATTTGATTTATACTCCTCGCCCTACTTAGATGTTTCAGTTCGGACGGTACCCTCTTGAGAAGCTATATACCCTGCATGATATGCAGGAACAAATAAATCCGAAATTCTAAATCCGAAATCCGAAATAATAACTAAATCACAAATATTAATGTTCCAAACAGTTTGGAATTTAATATTTTTAAAATTGTAATTTGTTTCGAATTTCGATATTCGTGCTTCGAATTTGAAATGTATTTCATGCACATAATGCAAGGTATTTTCACTCCCCAGTCCCTCGCTATAACGCGAGGGGGATTACTCCATTCGGACACCGACGGATCACAGGATCGTGGCTCCTACCCGTCGATTATCGCAGCCTTGCGCGTCCTTCATCGGTAAGCAAAACCAAGGCATTCACTGTCTGCGTTAGTATAAAGACATATACCTCGCGCATAGCGCGAAAGAATCAAGATTTACGATTTACTATTTATGAATTCAAACTTTAACTATATACAAAACTATCTGCAGTTTTCTTATTCTTAAATCTTAAATCAATATTCTTAAATCTTTTGAGCTATGCACAAGGATTTTGGCCTTTCTCCCTAAATTATTAAGGTGCAAATTTATTTATGAATTCTCGGTTTTCTTTTAATAAATATCTTTAATAAGGCGTGAATTTTGTTCCTTAGCCTTATGACAACTTACAAAGAAAGGGAAGGATCCTGCAAAGCAGAAACATTCCCAACCCCAAATTCAAAATATTCCTCTCATTTAGTCTCTGTTGACAAGTGACTCGTAGTTCGCCCTAATGCTCACTACCAATCACCCGACAACAAATACTAAAACTATTCAAAAGTGGACCTGGAGGGAGTCGAACCCTCTGCCTCCTCATTGCAAATGAGGTGTTCAAACCGGGTAAACTTCAGGCCCTCTATAGCCCACTAAAAGTATTTCAAAGTTCTTGAGGTAAATTCCAATGAAGAAAGCCGCTCTGCCCCCTAACTACACACAGGCAGAACACTAACACTTAAGTATTTGAAATTTGGCTATTCATCAAAAAGGTAATTTTCCTCAATATGCGCGTCCGAAAATTGGAGAGCGCATTGTGTATTATATATTGAAGGTCAACCCCCCGTCAACACGTATTTAATATATCTCTAAATCAAATCGCTCCTGATTTACCCTAATATCATTTGAGAATATTTTAAGATTTCTCCATATACTCGGATATATTACTTTTAAAATGTTCAATGTCATCAGCTCTAACTAATACATATTTCATCCCCTTAGCATGTCCACCTTTAACTACCCCATCCCAACCCATTCGTCTTCCGTCTATGCCATATCTTGCACTATTACCCATTTCCCGAGTACATACATGAATAGGTATCCAACTACCACTCTTCCGAACTTCTATCGCACTCGTATCTACATATTGAGACATATTACTTCCGAGTGGTAATTCAAACTGGACTTTTGTTCCATTGGGTACTTCAGACCTTCTTCTTGAAAGTAAATATCCACCTTCACTATTGTATATTTTAGTCTCCCAGTCGATCTTTTCTCTCCACGCAGGATCGATTATTGTTTTTCCGTCCCGGACAATCCTCCTGCAAAACCTCGCATTCTTTAAGATCGGATTATCAAAATTTATTTCGGATTCATTTTTTGACATGGGTATTCGGAGCAGGGCTCAATACTATTATTGTATTAATTAATAGTCAACCGCTTTTTTATAATTCCATTTGATCCGAAATCCGATTAGGTCAACGGTCCGGGATGCAGCCGAGTTTGACCCGGTAAAGAAGTTTTCAACTGCCATAACAAATATTTTGCTTTTCTGTGGTGGGCGAGCAAGGGATCCTCCTTCGCCAAGGTTTCGGATGGACAAGTCGAACCTTGACTCTTGCCCTTCCGAAACCCCGCTTAGCGGGGTGTAGGAGGGTCTTTCTTTTGACAAGATTCATCTTGTCTTAAGAATTCTTTCTTATAACGAAAATTGAGAACTCTGTGGGCGCGCTTGGGATCGAACCAAGGACCTCCTTCTTATCAGGAAGGCGCTCTACCACTGAGCCACGCGCCCCCATTTTCAATTTTCGATATGTCGCAAACAAGGTTTGCGTCATCAATAAAGCGTTCTACCAATGAACAACGCACCCTAAAACTTTATCCCGTATAAATGCTCCCCGATCAAATATCGGGGTAAATTCTGTGCAGGACAATCCCAAATTTATCATAAAACTTTCCTTTTAACAATTAACTTAATTATGATAATTTTGCAGCACCTTTCCAAAAAATAAATTTTTCGTAATCATTTCTTTCATTTAGACTTTTAACATTTATGCCCGTTGTCGCCATAAAATATGTGGTGCTATATTGACCGTATGAACGGATATTATACTATATATAGTATATATATTATATCCTAATATAATCAAATTTTTATATTTCCCCCCATACCTTATTTTACCCGAATATATTTTATTTCCTCTGTCCCGATTTTGTAATTTTCATTACATCATCTTGCAATAATTCTCTTTATCATTAATCCCAAAAGAATTAAGATCAAACAATATCGATACAAAAAATTACATCGGTATCGGGTTGACAATATAATCATTATAAGATAGAATTCGCAATTAATTCGTTATATCCGAAAATTATTATGACAAACGAAAATAAATCTTTTACACAAATTACACGGAGAGATGCTCTTAAAGTTATTGGGACAACTATTGGAGGAATGATTGTAGCCAATATCCCTACCTTGGTATCTGCGGAAAGCAATAGTCCTGATTGCACCGGGACATTACCTAGCATCACAAAAACATCTGATATCACGAAAACATTTCCACCTACAGAGACATCAGTTCCGAATACAGAGACATCAGTTCCAACAAATACACCTGATTCATCAGTTACACCTTCATCTGAACCATCAGTAACACCTGATTCATCAGTTACACCTTCATCTGAACCATCAGTAACACCTGATTCATCAGTTACACCTTCATCTGAACCATCAGTAACACCTGATTCATCAGTTACACCCTCACCCACAACAGGATTATCGGTAACCCCTTCATTTACAGTAACACCCTCACCCACAACAACCGAGGATATCCCCAATATCAAAACACCCACAAAACAAGCGGGGGGTAGTCGCGCTGGTGGCAATGAAATTATTACAGTTGCAAAGAGATCTTATGATTGGACGAAAAGTATGATCGGCGCAGGAGTTGGAGCTATTTTCGGTTCTGTATGGGTAGCTGCTGAAAAAAACAAATAAGGCTCTTTAATTGTCACCGAAAAGCTTCACTTCTAAAATACAAACAAGATAATACTGATACCATTTTCGCGGTTTCTTCATTTGTTTCCCAATATTTAAGTATGTGGTAGAATATCGTATTATACTATTATAGGTTAATATAATATGAAAGAAAATGAACTCACAATAGACCGGTTAAGAAATATGCCGGCTTGGGAGAATAACCATTTTCCCCCTCAACAGGATGAACTGGACTTAAATGATGTTAATTCAAAACCACTTTGGGAATTAGATGAGATCGTCGAAAGTAAAAAAAGTTTCCGATCATCCGGGAACAAACTTGTCGCTGAAACCGTACTTCATCATAGATCACCGTGGCTTAAAACGGTTGAGGTAATGAACGATCGGTTTTACAAAAATAAGGAGCGTGCTATAAACGGAAGCTATGGAGCACGCGCCGTAATGAATTGGACAATAAAAATCGAAAAGAAAGTCGATAAGCTTGTTCAAAAAGGCAAAGTAAATGAGGAAGACAGATCCTATCTTACCGATACTCTATTAATAGAGGCTTCAAACAAGATCTATAAGGAAGTTACTGACGCAAATCCCGAAAAACTTGATGAATGGAGGAAAAAGGGTGCCGGAAAGCTGTTAAGAAATGTTCTTGCCGAAGACTCACAATATAATCCGGAGACCAAAAGACAGGATCCTGTCAAGAGGTTTGTGGAAGAAAAAGTTCCTTCAATATTGGAATCAAAACCCGAAATCTCTCACTTAGACCCCCCCAACAAAGATAAGGAAGCCGATTACCGGATCGGACAGCCATTGACCACCGAGGAAAAAGTACAAACTGCGGTGATTCTTTTTTTGGCAGTATACATTCCAACTATTACAGTACTAGCATCTTGGATATACGACTCCAATTCAAAAGACCAAGCCGAAATAGATAAATGGATCGCTGCCTATAAAACCGCACAATCGGAACAAGTCTCCGGAATTGTGATCGAAAAACTACCGCCTGTTGTAACTCCCGACGGTTTTTCACCGCTTACTCCTCCGGCTACTCCGGAACCAATCAGTATTATTCCCGAACAAGTAACACATTCAACTCAAAATCAAACAGTTAAGGTTTTTTATTCTTCGGACAAAATACCCGAATCGGAAGTAAAAAAAACTGTTCCCGCAACTCCGGAACCGGACTATTATCACGCAGGAATTGATTTTTCAAACGGCGAAAAAACAAATATTAATATTGCAGGTGTGCAAATATCTTCCATTCCTGTCGTATTTAAAGATTCATTTACTCCTATGGAGGCAGCGGGTTATACTCAACAAACCGCCTCTGGCACAGACAGGTCTCAGGTCTATATAGATAAATACGGCAATACAATTTGGAGTATTCACAGCGGTACAGACGGAGGTAAACCAAATCCAGGTGAAGAATTCAGAGAAATAATTCAAAAAGGGAGTTTGAAAAAACCAAATTCGTACTTAGATTCTACAAAGACACGCACAAATATTGATAAACTCTTAAAACTCGGAGATATTGTATCTATCGGACAGGATAATAGTATAAAAAGAGATTTTCAAATAGTTGCCGTTCATATTATTCCTGATGGGAATATC
>Ga0209727_1000914_pt1 | contig 27806 bp, 22 predicted proteins | sample RifGroC1_FD_183995 | JGI IMG/M metagenome (GOLD analysis project Ga0209727, IMG submission 183995) | Groundwater microbial communities from Rifle, Colorado, USA - Groundwater C1 (SPAdes) (version 2) | ecosystem: Environmental > Aquatic > Deep subsurface > Groundwater | place: Rifle, Colorado...
AAAGGTTGAATTCGATGAGATCTACATGGGCGAAGGCGCGGACCGGAAGGTTATCGGGCGGACGGGTAAGGTCCAGGCAATGAGCAAGAAGGCGGCGTATGAACTGCTCGGGAAGGCTCACAAGCTGTTTACGGACAAGTACGAGATCACGAAGAAGCGCAGCCTCGAAGAGATCCTTGGGGAGAGTGAAGCGGAGGGCGCCGATGAGTAAGCAATCCGCCGCAACGCTTCGCGCCTGGAGGGAATATCCCGCTCAATTCGTGCATGACAATTTCCGGGCCGTGCCTGACGCATGGCAGAAGGATTCCCTCGAAGCTATCGGAGGTGGGTATTGTCCTGTTCGTCGGGTAGCAAACAAGGCTTGTACTGGTCCCGGCAAGACCGCCTTTCTTGCGTGGGCTGGCTGGCACCGGCTGTCATGTTACGGGAAAAAGGGAGCGCATCCAAAAGGGGCGGCTCTCTCGATCACGAAGGAAAACCTCAAAGATAACCTGTGGCCGGAGCTGTCGCACTGGCAGGCAAAGAGTGAATACCTCTCCGCCGAATTCACCTACACCAAAGAGCGCATTTACGCGAACGATCATCCCGAAACCTGGTTCCTCTCCGCTCGTTCCTTTGCCAAAGATGCAGACGCTGACGCGATAGGTCGGGCGCTCTCCGGGCTGCATTCTCCGTTCCCCTTCATTCTTCTCGACGAGATCGGGGATATGCCGGTTGCAGTGGGTCGGACCGCCGATCAGATCTTCACTGGATCACCTATCGACGCGGCTATTCTGGCAGCTGGCAACCCGACGAGCGTCAACGGGCTTCTCTATCAGATATGCACGAAGCTCCGGGAAAGCTGGAAAGTGGTCACGGTTACCGCGGATCCTGACGATCCAAAGCGCACGCCTCGGGTAAGTGCTGAACTGGCTCGGGCTCAGATTAAGGAATTCGGGAAAGATAATCCGTGGATCATGGCGACGATTCTCGGGCTGTTTCCTTCCGTCGGGTTCAACAATCTGATAGGCGTCGAGGACGTCGAAACGGCGATGAAGCGCACCTATCACGAGACCGATTACTCTTTTGCTGCGAAGATCCTCGGGGTCGATGTCGCTCGTGAAGGGGATGACCGATCGACAATCTGTCCGCGTCAAGGGCTTGTATGCTTTAGGCCGAAAATATTCCGCAACATTCGCGGCAACGTCCTGGCCGGCTACATTGCACAAGCTGAGGACAAATGGAGCGCGGACGGGACAATCGTCGACGGCACCGGGGGCTATGGTTCAGGCGTCATCGATGCCGGCTTCACGATGGGGCGCAGCTGGTTTGATTGCCAGTTTTCCGGGAAGGCGTTCAATCCGAAATTTGCGAACAAGCGAGCGGAAATCCTTTTCCTTTTTGCCGATTGGATCGTCAAAGGTGGCGCGTTGCCTTACATCCCTGAACTGCTCCGGGAACTGACCGGCATCACGTACACCTTCCAGGGCGATCAATTCCTCGTCGAGCCAAAAAAGATCATCAAGGCGCGGCTCGGGGTATCAACCGACTTGACCGACGGCTACGCGACAACCTTTGCCTTCCCGATAGTGCCAAAACCAAAGATTCCCGCGAACATCCACATCGGGGCAAATGGCGAATATGATCCGGTCGCTCGTGCTGCTGAACAAATGCAGAAAGCAGCACGCGGCGATTACAACCCTTTTGATGAGAGGAGATAGACGATGAAGTATTTCTCTGGCGCAGCAGTGGTGACTTGTAGCTCTTCGCCTCCCTCCCCTCCTCCTCCGGCGCCTCCTCCTCCTGAAGAACAAGATGCGGGAGTAGTTGCATCCAGGGATGGTGAACGGCGCCGTCGTCGGGCTGCGGCAAGTAACACGTTTCTCACGGCAAGCACCGCTGCGGCGGCTGCTCCTGCGATGGTCGGCACAAAGACATTACTCGGGCAGTAGCACGCCTATCGGGTCTTCTACTGTAGGAGAAAGCGGACATGAAATCAGAGAATCAGGAAATAGTTGAAAAGATCAATTCCCGGAAGGGTTCTCTCCGTTTGGAACGCTCCTCCTTCATTACTCACTGGCAGGAGATAACCCGGTACATCTCTCCTCGTTCGGCGCGGTATCTGAGGACTGAGCGCAACCGTGGGGAGAAGGTGCATCAGGAGATCATCAACGAAACGGGGACCATTGCATCCCGAACGCTCGAATCCGGCATGATGGCGGGAATGTCTTCTCCTGCTCGTCCGTGGTTCATGCTCGGACCTCCGGACCCTGGGATGAAAGAATTTGGGCCGGTGAAGGAGTGGATCGATTTTGTCACGCGGACGATGCGAGACACCTTTTCACGGAGCAACATCTATTCCGTGCTGCCGAAAGCTTACGGCTCTCTCGGGGATTATGGGACTGCGGCGTTCGGACTGCTGGAGGATGACAAGGAAATTGTTCGGGCCTATCCCTTCCCCGTTGGTTCGTACTGCCTGGACTGCAACGACCGGATGACCGTTGACACCATCTACCGGGAATACTCGCTCACGGTGCGACAAGTCGTCGAGAAGTTCGGGCTGGAGAACGTGTCAATTGCCGTTCGCAACCTGTGGGACAAAGGAAATTACGGGGTATGGATTCCGATTGTTCATGCTGTCGAGCCGAACTTTGCAGCGCAACCGGGGAAGATGAACTCTCGGGACAAGGCCTTTCTTTCCGTCTACTACGAGGAGGGAGGCGACAGGAACCAGGCTCTCCGCGTCATGGGCTTCGATGAATTTCCTGCTCTTGGTCCCCGCTGGTCAGTGAATGGTGAAGATGTCTATGGGACGAACTGTCCCGGCATGCTGGCGCTCGGGTCGATTAAGTCGCTGCAACTCGAAGAGCGGCGGAAGTATCAGGCTCTCGACAAGCTTGTCAATCCTCCGATGAATGCCGACGCGACACTCCGCAACACTGGAACCGATCTCCTCCCTGGTGGCACGAACTGGATTCCGGGAATGAGTCAGACCGGGAATCCCGGCATCCGTCCTGTCTACGAGATCAATCCCCACATCCAAGAACTCATGCTTGATATTGAGAAGGTCGAGAATCGCATCCGTCGGGCCTATTACGAGGATCTCATGCTCATGCTGGCTCAGTCCGACAATCCGCAGATGACGGCGCGGGAAGTCGAAGAGCGGCATCAGGAAAAGCTGCTCGTCCTGGGTCCGATGATGGAGCAGCAGAACGATGACCTTTTTGATCCGCTGATTGACCGGACGTTCAACATCATGCTGCGTCGCGGAATGTTCCCTCCTCCTCCTCAAGAGCTCCTAGGAAAGCCTCTCCGCGTCGAATACGTCTCAATCATGGCACAGGCTCAAAAGCTTATCGGTGTCGCTTCAATTGAGCGGTTCATCGGGTTCGTCACAAATATGGCGGCAACGACTCAGCGCTTCGATCTGCTCGACAAGGTGGATTTCGACCAGACGATTGACGAGTACGGGGACATGACCGGCGTGTCGACAAAGATCATCGTCCCGGATGATGTTGTCGCCGGGAAGCGGGAACAACGCGCACAGGCTGAACAGGCTCAGAGAGTGGCAGAAACTATGCCGGCAATGCAGCAGGGAGCACAGGCAGCAAAAGCGCTGAGTGAGACGGACATGGAAGGCGTGAACGCTTTGACTCGGCTTATGGGTGGCGCATGAGCTCGGCGGCTGAACAGCTTCTTCAGACGGCACTGGCAAGGGATCTTGCTCTCGATTCCGGGAAGATTTCAAAAACTGACATCGTCCAGTCTGTGGGCGCCGTCGGCAGTACTGAAAAAGTCCCGTCGGAGAGGGCTGTTCGTGGTGCTCTTACGTTCATGCTCAAGGGCGTTGTCTCAGCAGTAGAGCCGACGAGCCCGACGGCAGATCTTCTGTGGTTCGATCTGATGACAATGACAATCAAGGTGTGGAGCACGGATGTAAACGCCTGGTTATCGTTTGCCGGAGCTGGATCGGCGGTCACATTTGGCGGGGAAGAAGTAACGTTCGGGGGTGGAGATGTCACGTTCTAAGGTGAGGGAAAGAATCATTGCTCTGATAGGGATCATCCCGGTTTTGCTCATTACCTGCGTATGGGCGGCTGTCGAGCTGGATGTTGACAATAACGGTGCTCTTGATGTGGATAAGGGGGGGACGAACTCGACGACGGCGGCGGGAGCACGTACAGCATTAGGCGTTGCAGCAACGAGCCACACTCAGGCGATCAGCACGGTCACCAATCTGCAGACCACTTTGGACGGGAAGCAGCCTGTGATGATGAACGCTTCTACCCTGGCGCGATTTGGCGCGGGTCCGACTTACAACGGATCTCCTATTGGCAGCGGCCACGACATAGAAGACGAGGGAATCGGGGTCACTCAGCGCAGCACTATCAATTTTACTGGAGCTGGAGTAACCGTCACGGATGAGGCTGGAAAAACTACTGTGGCTATTCCGTCAGGTGGTGGAGTTTCCTCATTCAACTCTCGCACAGGTACGGTTGTTCCCGATGCCAGCGATTACGCTTCCCATTATTCGGACAAAGCCGTTATGGACGCCTACACCTCCGTAGGTGGTGGGAGGGCTACGGTGGATGAGGTGGCGGCAACGTATGCCACGAAAGCGCAGCAGCCCAAATTATTCATCTCGGAATCCACTATACCTATCCGCGCTTCAAGCTCTGTATACTTGGCTGTTTCTCCTAATGCTGGACATATTATAGCCGCAACCAGCCGCTATATTTACCGCTCAACTGATGGTGGCACTACATGGGGAACCGCACCAATATTCGATCTTGGCGAAGACGCCATGCGTTGTATGTTGCTGTGGGAAGATTCTTCAGGAAACATTTATTTTTCCTGGGAGGGGGGCACCAACGATGCCGTTAGCACCGACAAGACGGGAGTCTACCGGCTCACCAAGGCGAATTATGATGTAGGGAATTACACACAAGCATATTGGGTGAAAGTTGTTGGCCCTGCTGCTTCTACAGACGCTACATCACGTCCAAATACCACTGAGTTTTCCGCTAAAACATGGACGGTCAATCACTACGCATACCCCACATCCACCAAACGAAACGGGATGCTTTACAAGGTAACGGTTGCCTCTTCTGCTTCCACTACTGAACCTGTATGGCCGATGATAAAAGGCAAGACCGTTACCAGCGGCGGCACTACTTTCGAGTGCGTTGGAATGCTTGACTGGCTTTCCGGCAGCAATGGATACGGCATAACTGAGCCGGTGGCTGGCACCATCATTATGAACGTTTACCATCTCGGGCTTGTCAAGGGTCATTATGTCCTGCGTTCGACTGATGCCGGCGTGACGTGGACCGATGTGACTACTGCCGAAATGAATGTACCGTGGAGACAGCACGCGCACCAACTGATTACTGACAACACCTCCCCGACAAAGATAGTCTATATGGGCGTGGGCGAGATGTCACCGGCTGCTTCTGTATGGGCTGACCTTGCCTCAAGTGTCGTTATCCATACCAGAGTCAGAATCAGCGACAGCAGCAAGATGTTTCGGGCGCTCAATGCCGGGACGAAAGGAGCGGAACCTTCCTGGGCCTCTGCCTCCACAGTAGGAGATACCGTCACGGATGGGGCTGGTATCGTGTGGGAATACCTAGGCGATCCTAGGTGGGCAGACGGCAACGCCTTGATTATGAAATCAACCGATGCAGGGGCTACATGGTCAACCGATTGGGGGATTACTGTTGCTTCCTTTTTTGATGATGCTGCCGGGGCTGCGCTTACCACAACCCCCTCAATTGCTGGCAGCGTGACCTCCATGCTGCCTATCGGTAACGATGGGACGTTGATTGCGCAGATAGAGCGGCAAGGATTCAGCGACATTTACAAGCGAACCGAAGCGGGGTCTTTTACGCGAGTATTGAAAGAGGCAACACCGGTTGACACGGTAGGTACTGAGCCTATAGAGGTAGGAGATACACCGGCAATGCCAACCTCCTACTGGCGCACTGAGGGGTTAGCAATACGGCAGTTTTCGACCTCTGATATTTTCATCTTCTACCTGTGGAAAGCTGGTTACAGGGTTAGCCGGGACAACGGCGATACGTGGTCATACTTCCGGCAGATTGGCAATCAATGGGGCGGTGGAGTTACCTGGACAAGCAATATACACCCTGACTCCGATAGGGTGATGTTGTCGTACCGTTCCGACACCGGGCAAAATATGGGTTACTGGTCAGTGCCACAGACCTATGACAACGCCATTATTCTGGATGTGGCAACCTCCAAGGATATAGATGTTTCCTTCACGCAAAGGGGCTTTCTGGTTACTGAGGATGTTCTTGGTTTCTCCGACACCACGGCAGGTAATGCGACTGTCGACAAACACGGACTGATGCCCAAGATCGGCACTGGCTTAACCGTGACCGATGGGGTGATTAGCGCCACTGCGGGTGAAGGTAGCGGGACCACTATTAACGGCACAGCTTCCGGCGCACTGCCATTTTATGACGGTGATTCGTGGGAGCAGACAGACGGCGCGGGAACAGATGGGCTTTTTTGGGACGATACGAATAAAAGAGTGGGAATAGGCACGAATGCCCCAACAAACCCGCTGCACATTGTAGGGTCAACGGCTCTTGGGGTCTTTGAGCGTAACTCTGCCGATACTTCTGTGCCGTCAAATATTCCCTCTTTCGTTATGCAGAATCCCAACACGACCGACAATAACACGGCTTCTTTTAACTTTAACGGATACCAGACGGGTTCTGCTCCGCTGGCATATTTCATAGGGGCGCAGGTTACAGCGGTTTTCACTGACCACACCAAGGGCGCGGAATCAACCGAACTGGCTTTTGTAACCAGAGACAGCGGAACACGTACCGAGAAACTGCGCCTAAATGCGTCCGGTGCGGCTGTATCGGGATTAAAAATTGACCACGCAACCGCCGCTGAAGGCTATGTATGGACAGCAACTGATGCCGATGGAAATGGGCAATGGGAGGCTTTTGCTAGTGGAATGCAATACAGCACTAAAGTTTCATATGGAGACGGAGAAAATCCAACAGATGCTGATTTTGGGAAAGTGGTTGTTTTTACCGCAGGCACAGCTCACACAGTACCACAACTAATAGGCACAGGAACAACATACACTGCTTCACCAAAACGCACACTATTAGTGAACGACTCAACTGCTGATATGACCATAGACAGTGCTTCTGCTGGAGATTATTTTAATATCAATGGTAATCGCAGTAATTCAGCATGGACGCTGGGAGCCAGAAAAAGTGCAGCCCTTGTCCCCTTGGATGCAGCAACCGGCAGCTATCAGGTAGAAGATATTTTAACCGGCTCAACAAATAGTATTGGTGCCGGAGATACATCTTTAACGGCTACAGATACAGGCACCGGAAATATAACGGCCACGGTTGACACAGCAACCTCCACCGTGACTACAGCCGGTAAATTTGGTGTTGGACTGACCCCTGCTTTCCCTGTGGATATAACCGGCAATCAAGCCAGTAACCCCACTTCACAGTTACATATCAGTGCAAACAATTCGTCAGACGGTGCATATTTGACTTCAATCGGCACCTCAACCGCCCAATTGTCAGGGGGCATGGAAAGAACGGCAGGGGCATGGACAGCAAGAGCTACCAGCGGTTCAGTGATTTCGGCTACCTCTGGTGGTGTTACCTTTTCAGGAGATAACAGCCTGACTATTGGCAACACGTTCACACCTACTACTAGGGTGGGTATCAGGGTAGACGGAGGTTTCAGAATATATGGTTCAACTGAGGCCGGAACCGTACCGGACCCAGCGCAACCAACTTGTGACGCGAACAGCCGAGGTACGTTCTGGTTTGAAAAGGCTGATGCAACCACTACCACACCGGACAGGCTGTTGTTTTGTAGCCATACGAACGTAGCCAATACATACGATTGGAAAGTCTTGTCAACGTGGCCGTAATGTACCAACCCCACGAACGCAGCATCCTGGCAAACGAACTTCAAACACTGTGAGGACCGAAGCAGAATGGATAGAAAAGAGACAATAGATTTTCTTCGACGCGAGCAGGAGATCGGGGATATGAAGAAGGTCATGGAGACACCGGAAGGCCGTCGGTTTAACTGGCGAATTCTTAGGGACGCTGGAATTTTCCGGCCGTCATTTGTAGCTGGATCTCCAGACGCAACAGCTTTCAACGAGGGCGCTCGGAACAACGGACTCACTCTCTTGAACGAGATCATGACCGAAGCTCCGGGAAGTTTCCTCTTAATGCAAAAGGAGGCAATTGAACATGAAGAGAAACAACGATCTGTCCAAAACAGACACCGGGAGGAGACTGATTTTTCTGCTGGCTACGGCGGTATTGACGACTCCAGGGGAAGGTGAAGGAGAAGGCGCAGGGGGAGAGGGAGAAGGGTCAGGCGGCGAAGGTGCGTCCGGAGGTTCTTCTACAGGAGAAGAAGGCGGTGAGGTAGATATTACCACTCTATTCCCCACTGAAATGGTCGAAGCTCGGAAGGCTGAACTTGCTGCAGCCAAAGCGGAAGAAGAGCGTCGAGCGGCACTTACTGACGAGCAACGGGCTGAGGAGGATCGGGTCAAGTCGGAGGAGGCAGCAAAGAACCAAGTCCCCGAAGAGTACGTGGATTTTACCGTCGAGGAAGGCGTCATCATCGACGCGGACCTTCTCGAAGAATTTAAGCCTCTGGCAAAGGAACTCGGGCTCACGCAGGAGAAAGCTCAGAAGCTCATCGACCTATCGGCAAAGCACAATCAGAAGATCATGGACGGCATTATTGCAGCACACGAGCAGCGGAAAGCGTCATGGCTCGAAGCAGCAAAGAAAGACCCGGAGATAGGCGCTGACATCAGCCTCTTTGATGACAAAGATCCGGAGTCGGTCAAAAAGTCTGTTGCGTTTCGTGCATTCAACACGATTGCTGCAGGGGCTCCAGGGCTCAAGGCAATGGTTGATGAATTGGGAATCGGCAACCACCCTGAGTTTCTTCGCGTGTTCCATCGCATCGGCAAGAACATGAGGGAGGACACTTTCGAGCAGGGCAAGGGCGGCGGCGGCGGGGAGAAGACCATTGCTAAATCTCTGTGGCCGGGAATGAATTAATCAACTTAAAAAAGGGGGAAGTAAGTCAATGACACAAAACGATATAGACAACAGGTTTAAGTATCACGCTCCAAAAGAAGGACAACCGGAGAAGTATACGGTCATTCGCAATAAGGCAAAAGAATTGGCTGAAATGGTCAATGATCTTTGTCCGGAAAGCAGAGAAAAATCTTTAGCCATAACGAGCTTAGAAGAGTGTTCCATGTGGGCAAATGCTTCGATTGCAAGACACGAGTAGCAACCAATCCAACAAAAAGGAGGGAAACGGTTTTATCAGTGGCGCAGCAGGAGGACCGAAACCATAAATCAAGTGAAAGGAGTACAACAGATGAAAAGAAAATTTGTCATGGGAGCGGCTATCCTGACAACCACAGCCGCTGGTGCAACCGCTCTAACTCTTGCAGATTGGGCAAAGCGACTTGATCCGGACGGGAACGTTCCCAAGGTTGTCGAGATGCTTTCTCAGAAAAACGAGATTCTTGAAGACATGCTCTTTGTCGAGGGCAACCTTCCGACGGGGCATCGTTCGACCATCAGAACCGGACTCCCTGAGGCAGCATGGCGGAAGCTGAACTATGGAACTCCGCAGTCCAAGTCTCAGACCGTCACTGTTGACGACAACTGCGGCATGCTGGAAGCTCGGGGGCAGATTGACCTGAAACTTGCTGCTCTGAACGGCAACTCGGCAGCGTTCCGCCTCTCCGAAAACTCCGCCTTCCTGGAGGCAATGAATCAGGAGATGGCGGAAGCGGTCATCTATGGCGACACCGATGTCGATCCTGAGAAGTTCCTGGGCCTGGCTCCCCGCTTTTCCGACATCGGGGCAGGCGCTCCTTCCAATGCCGTGAACATCATCGATGCAGGCGGCGAAGGGTCCGACAATACCTCCATCTATTTCGTCGCCTGGGGAGAGGATACCTGCCACGGCATATTCCCGAAAGGTTCGAAAGCCGGGATTGTTCATCAGGATCTTGGCGAAGGGGACGCCTTTGATGCAGCCGGGAATCGCTTTCGGGCGCTCATGGATCTCTGGCAGTGGGACTGCGGTCTTGTGCTCCGGGATTGGCGGTATGTCTCCCGTATCTGCAACATCGACGTTCCTCTCATCAGGACTGATGTCTCCTCCATGAAGGCGCTGCTCAACTTCCTGGTCGATGCAGAGGAGCGCATCCAGGATATGAACACCGGCAAGGTTGCTATCTACTGCAACCGCACTATCCGGGCGGCTCTCCGCAAGGCGATCATCGAGAAGCTTTCCAACAACCTGACGGAAGAAACCGTCGCCGGCAAGCGGGTTACCATGTGGAACGGGATTCCTGTTCGCATCGTGGACAAGATCCTGTTGACTGAGACTCGCGTCGTTTAACCTGTGATTCTACTACCGTAGAAGAAGGGGCCGCTCTTTCGAGGGCGGTCCCATAACCAAACAAAGAAGGGAGTAAAGACCATGTTACGAAAACTGAAGCTCTTCCTCGCGGGAGCGATCATCACGACGATAATCGACAAGTTCAACGAGTTCTCCGACGCTCAGGCATTCACGACCGGGGCAAATACCTCGACGTTCTCCTTCGACACTCACGGCGCGGATATCGGCTCGGGCGAGAATCTGTATCTCGTCATTCAGTGCGATGTCACTTGCACGTCGAACGGCGCGGCAACTGTCAAATTCGCCTACGTCGAGGATGACCTTGCAGACCTTTCGACTGCTACCGTTCTGCACGAGACGGCTGCAATCGGTAAAGCAACGCTTGTCGCCGGGTACCAGGTGCTGAAGATGAAGATCCCCGCAAACACGAAGCGGTATGTGGGCGTTACCTACACCGTCGCAACTGCAGACCTGACTGCCGGGAAGTTCTCCGCGTTCCTCTGTAAAGACATCACGGACGCAAAAACCCGGATGTATCCGGCTGGCTATACCATTTAACGAATGACGGGAAGGAGGTAACTCATGCCGTTTTATAAGGCACTCAAGACAGGATGGGACGGACGGCGCATCCGGAAGCAAGGCGCGGTCTTTCCGTTTGATGGTCCGAAAGGGTCATGGATGGCGGAATGTGACCAGGCAGGCAACATCAAGGCCGGGGAGCCGACGATTGTTCCTCAACGCGATGTCAGGGCGGGAGCAAGTAAGTCGACGGGGAAATCGCGGAACGAACTCCGTGATCAACTTCGGGAACTGAAGATCAGCTTTCCTGCAACTGCCGGCGCCGTGCAACTGGCGGAACTGCTCCGTCAACATCAAGAAGGCGGTCCGGTTGAACCGAAGGCACCGGCAGAGGGAGATACATCAACTCCTGAAAGCGGCACCAAAGGGACCGGCGACACGGACGTAATTTAACCCGCTTAGGCGGCATTCTTCACGGAAGGAGAGACAGCATGAAGAAGCTCAACATTTACACCTTGCTAGCGGTTGTGGCAGCGCTCCTGATGACGTGTGCTCTTGCATTCGGACAGGGCAAGGCGGAAAGGTATTTCGACGGTAGCGGGGAGACGGTGGACGGATTTGCAGTCAAGTCCATTACCCACTATCCCCACACAAAGGCAAACGTCACGGTCCCTCTCGCGGCAAGTGGGACTTCCACCGTTGCAAAGTTCTGTGCTTTCTGCACTAAGGCATTGACGGTCATGTTAAACGGCACTGGTGATGCCCGGACTATACCCGCAAATACCGAATACTGCCGAACGGTCAGAAGGGGGGTGACTTCTCTTGTATTTGGGGGAGCCTCGTCCGCCTCGACAAATATTCAATTTGAACGCGGATATTAATCGATCCATTACCTGTTGATAGAACGCCGGGGCTTTCCGGTTCCGGCGTTTTCTTGAGCAGGTAAACGAAACGAAGAGGGGAGGCGAATTATGGGGGGTGCGGCTGATGAGCATAAATGCGCGAAGGAATATGAATTCGGTGAAATATCTACGACTCTCAGATTTTTCCAAGATGCAGAAATGCGGCGGGAAAAACGCGATGAGAAGATGCTTGAAACAATGGAAACTATCGCGGCACAGGGAGCAACGATTCAATCCCATGCAGAAACTTTAGCTCGTCATGACAAATCCCACAGAGAAGCATTCTCCCGTATTCGCAGCCTCGAATCTCCGATAGGCCGTCTCTTTATGGGAAAGAAAGGTCCGTACATCCTGGCCGTGCTGGTTGCCGGCTTTTTGGTCGGGCTGGGGTCAAATTATGAGGCAGTCGCAAAACTGGCGGTAAAGGTTGTATTCGGATAATCGGAAGGAGTCACGCTCATGGCAAAAGATGACGTAGCAATCGGCAATCTGACGCTTTCCCGGATAGGAATCACGCTGAAAATCGATTCTCTCGATCAGCGGGTCAAGGAAGCGATCGAACTCAAGAACGTGTTTGAAGAAACTCGGGACCGGGTTCTTTCCGCTGCTCCATGGCCGTTCGCTCGGAAACTGGAAACTCTGCAGCTTACCGGGGCGACTCCTCTCAAGTGGGCCTATCGCTATCAGTACCCGAACAACTGCATCGCGGTTCGGGCGGTGCATCCTCCTATTGGCGCCGGCATGTCGAAGGAATCCTATCGGCGGTCCCTGAGTCAAAACAAGATCCCTTTTGAAGTCGAAATTGACGGCGACGATTCGCAGACCATTTGCACCGATCAGGAAAACGCGATCATCGAGTTTACTGTCCGGGTGACAAATCCGATGCGGTTCAATGCAAGCTTCACTTCCTGCTTTGCGTGGGCTCTTGCTGCTGAGGTTGCTCTCCCTCTGGCAAAGGGTATCGATTACGCAAAGAATGCGGCGGCGGCATACGAGAAGGAGCTTCTTGAGGCATCAGCGCGAGCGTTCAATGAAGAGCTTACGCCTGAACCTCCGGATTCTGAATTTGTCAGGGCGCGGCTGTGAAATTGTCAAATTGCGCAATTTTGCAAACTGAACTTTCATGCTTGAGCGGGAGGCTTTGAATGACGGCAATAGCGCAACCTTCATTTACCACTGGTGAGCTTTCCCCTTCCCTTCAGGCTCGGGTCGATCTGGCTCGATATTATACCGGTCTGCGAACGTGCCGGAATTTTATCGTCCGTCCGTACGGTGGGGTCATGAACCGGTCGGGATCTATCTTCTGTCTGGAAGTGAAGGACTCGACGAAGAAGGTCCGTCTCGTCGAGTTCATTGTTTCGTCTACTCAGGCGTACATCCTTGAAGTTGGTCCGCTTTATACCCGATTCATCAATGCCGGTGCATACGTCAAGGTTGGCGGGGTTCCCGTCGAGGTTGCGACTCCGTACCTGGAAGATGATCTTGCTCTCCTGAAGTGGGTTCAGTCCATCGACGTTCTGACCATCTGTCATCAAAACTACAAACAGCAACAACTCAGCCGGCTTTCTTCAACGTCCTGGACACTGACGGAATTTGCCAACGCGGAAGGTCCCTTTCAAGAAATCAACGTTGACACGTCGAAAACGCTCTATGCCAGCGCAGTGACCGGCAATGTGACGGTAACGGCAGCTGAGGACATCTTCACGGCGGACATGGTCGGTCAGATGCTTTACATCGAACAGGCGCCGGACCACGTAACGAGCAAGTGGGAAGTGGCGAAGGCGATGGTTGTCAACGACGTTCGTCGAGCTGGGTCGAATTACTACCAGGCGCTGACTTCAGGCACAACGGGAACTGTTCGACCGGAGACGGCTGACGGTACGGAGCGGGACGGAGATCCGGGGGTAACCTGGCAATACCTTCATAACGGATTTGGCACTATTCGAATAACAGGATTTACATCGGCAAAGATCGTTACAGGAACGGTGCTTTTGCGCCTCCCCGATTCCGTGCTGACTGCGACACAGGTCCGCAACGTAACCGGAGTCACTGCTTACGATCCGGATACAACGCCGGCAAGCGGAGACGAGTATGCAATCGTCGAGATCCTTGCTCATGGATTCCAGACAGGCGACTCGGTAACGTTTGCAGCCGTGGGCGGGTCAACGGAACTCAACGGGGTGAGGCAAGTTGTTGTTACTGATGCAAATCATGTTCGGGTAAATGTCGAAGTGACGAATGTCTACACTGCTGGCGGTACGGCTACGCGGACCTTGACGGCGGTTCCTACCTACAAATGGGCGCTGGAGGCGTGGGGTGGAGATCAGAAGTATCCGACGACGACGACGTACTATCAGCAACGACAGATATTCGGCGGGACTGCCGGACTGCCGCATACGGTCTGGATGTCACGAAGCGGCGGGTTCCTGGATTTTGGCCGGTCTATCCCTGAAATGGATGATGACGGTATCACCTTTGCCGTAGTTTCCGAGAAACTGAACGAGATCCGTCATTTCGTCCGCATGAAAAACCTGATTGCGCTCACGTCCGAAGCGGCGTGGATGATTACGAAGGAGCAGGGAAACCGGATTCCGATCACCGATCCGCAAGAAGACGGCGGGGCTTCTCACGTTCGACCGTTAAAGATTGGCAAGAAGGCTATCTATGTCGAGGCGAACGGAAGCGCAATCCGTTCTCTCGGGTATGAATTCAGCTCTGATGCTTACGAAGGAATGGACCTGACAATGACCGGCTCACATCTCTTTGACGGGCGGACGGTCGTTGATTGGGCATATCAGAAGAATCCGTTCCGGTGCGTCTGGATTGTGCTCGACAATGGCGCACTTCTCGGGCTGACGTATCTTCCAGATCAAGAGGTCATTGGCTGGCATCGGCATGACACGGACGGCGGCTATTTTGAGTCTGTCGCGTGTATCCCTGAATGGAACGAGGATGTTGTGTATGTTGTCGTCCGTCGGCTGATAGATGGAACATGGAAGCGATACATCGAGAAGTTTGCTTCACGGATGTTCACAGACATCAACGACGCTTTCTTTGTCGATTCCGGGCTCACGTATGACGGGCGGACGGCTGGAGCCGGGGTGACATTCACCTTGTCCGGTGGGACGGAATGGACTCACGAAGAATCGCTTACGTTCACGACAACGACAAATTTCTTTGTTGGCGCCTCCGACGTGGGGGACATGATCGTTCTGCACGATGCGGACGGCGAAGCTCTCCGACTGACAATTCTCGGCTACACGTCGGCAAAGGTGGTCACGGTATCGGCAAATCGGACGGTCCCCGCGGAGTTCAGGGCCATAGCATCGACCGGCTTCCAGGTGGCACGGAACACGTTCACCGGATTGGATCACCTGGAAGGGGAAACTATTTCGATCCTGGCAGACGGCAACGTCGAGACTCAACAGGTTGTAGCAAACGGTTCTTTTGCACTGGCGAATCCGGCGATTGTGGTGCATGCAGGGTTGCCGATTGAAGCAGACCTTGAGACGCTTGACATCAATGTTCAGGGTCAGTCGATACAGGACCGGGTAAAGAATGTGAAGAGCGTCACGCTGCTGGTAGAAAAAACAAGAGGCCTTCTTGCCGGTCCCGATGCCGATCATCTCCTCGAGTACATGCCGGATATGTCCGGGGAGTACGACATGCCAGTCGAACTGAAGACAGGCGCCATAGAGATGAACATCATCTCGGATTGGTCGAAAGGCGGACGGGTGCTCGTGCGACAGAGCGATCCCCTCCCCGCTTCCATCCTGGGGGCAGTCCCGGAGGTAACCATCGGTGGGTAAAAAAGCGCAGATCATAACGGCACTGCCGGGACATATCGGGCCGATAGGTCAAAACGTGCGTGAAGCTGACAAGCTCGAATTCGCGGCGAACATGCGGACGGCTGAACAGGTCATGGCAGCAGGGCTGAAGATTTCAACCGTGGCATGGACCGGACTTGTTGACGACGTGCCGGTCTGCATGTTTGGAGTGGCGCCGGCTGGTTCAATCTTCATTGCGGAATATGGTCGTCCGTGGATGGTGGGAACACGGCTGCTCGATGACGTTGCTGTTCTCTTCCTCCGTCGCTGCCGGGGTCAGATTAAGGAAATGCTCGACTTGTATCCGGTGCTTTCTAATTACGTGGCTGCTTCCAATACTCAGGCTATTCGCTGGCTGCGGTGGCTTGGCTTCAAGGTTTCCGATTTCCCCGTACCGATGGGAATACGGGCCGTTCCCTTTCTACATTTCGAGCTTGGGAGGTAAGGCATGAAAAAGTTTATCTGTGGGACCGCTGTCATGACGTGCGAGCCGACAACAATCGCAACCATTGCAGCGGTCGCGGCAACCGTCGGAGCTGGAGTCTCGGCTTATTCGCAGTATCAAACGGGACAATCCACCAAAAAGGCTGGGGAGTACAACGCTGAGATAGGCCGGCAGAAGGCACAAGATACATTGCAGCGGGGAGCGATCGACGCGGCGAACAAACGGACTCAGGCGCGAAAGGTGGCGGCGGCACAGGCAGAAGGCGCGGCAATGTCCGGGGTGGCGTTGGACTCTGGGACTCCGCTTGCTCTCCTCACTGAAACGGCAGGGCTCGGGGAACTGGATGCAATGAGAATCAGGAACAACGCCTTCCGGGAAGCGTACGGCTACAAGGCTCAGTCTGAACTTGACATTTACCAGGGCAAGGCTGCGGGACGGGCGGGAATTCTCAATGCAGGGGGGACATTTCTTTCTGGTGTCGGATCTGCGGCAAGTTCTTATTATGGGGCCATGAACAGTGCAAAACCTGTTGCGACAGGTGATACCTATTTCCCTGGTTACGGCTGGCAAAAAGGATAAGGGGGAGCGATGAAGAGAATTTTCTTTAAATACGGAGCGGCGGTACTGACAACGCCTCAAGTTCCGCGTTATGTCGAATCGGTTGAGAATGCGCCGATTCAAACTCCTCGGACTCAGGGACTCGGGCCGGAAGCGTTCGGGGCGGGGCTTGGTCAAGGGCTGCAACGGGTGGGGAATATTGGACTGGCTCTAGCAAAAGAAGAACGGGACAAGGCCGTCCGGACGATGACCATTGAGGGGCGGACGAAGATTGATCAGGCGGAAGTCGACCTTCTTTATCATCCGGAAAAGGGCGCTCTGGCGAAAAAGGGGAAGAACACTTTCGGCATAGAAGAACCGACGTTGAAAGCCTTTGACGAATCCATATCGAAACTTGAGCAGGAAATGACGGCTCCTGAAGCAAGGGACGCTCTCAAGCTGTTTGGGCAACAGCGGAGGGTAGAGATCCAGAAGCAAATTCAGCGGCACGTCTCCGGGGAAACCAGGGCGTATGTTGAAGAAACGAATAAGGCAAGTCTGGAGTCGACACTTAACAACGTAATGACTTTCTACCAAGATCCTGACCGTGTTGATCAGGAGCGAAAATATGGACTTGGCGTCATCATGGTAGACAACGACAACAAAGGACTCCCTCCGGAAGTGGTCAAGATGAAGGCCGCGACGTGGGAATCAATGGTGCATCGGGGAGTGATTGAGCGAATGTCGGTCGATTCTCCATCGAAGGCGAAGGAGTATTTTGAGAAGAACAGGGATTGGCTCCTTCCTACCGATGCGGCAAAGATCGAAGGAACGCTCAAGCCTCTCGTCTCGAAACAGGCCGGCATGGACACAGCGCTCGAACTGGCGCGCCCTTTTGCCGGTATCACGGACCCGATGGAACTAGACAAGGCGGTCGACGTGGCCCTTGCAGAAGCACAGACTCGGCACAAAAGCAATCCCGACGCCTACAACATAGCGGAGGCTCAAATCTATCAAGTGGCGGCCAAGAGAGAGAAGGGGATTAATATCGCACGGCGAGAAGTAGAGTTACCCATAAACAGGGCAATGGCAAATGCTCGCAAAGAAGGACGCATACCTTCTCTTGACGACTTCGACCAGGCGGAATGGTCAAATTTAGTATCTATCAACCCGGATAAGGCCAACGACATCCTCAGAAACATTCAGAACGAATCGCGCATGGAGAGGGACCGGCGAGAGGCAAAGCTTGACCGCGAAGAGGGTAGGAGGGAGCGCAAAGAATTAAAGGCTGAACGCGACAAGCTGAAAGAGGCTGAGGCTACGAGAAAGAAGAACCAAAACACCAATTTTTCCAACCTGTGGGGCAATCCTCGCATGTTGGCCGATGCCGACATTACCGGCATGGTGGGGATGGGGGATCTGACACCGGAGGATGGTGCAAAACTGGAAACTCGGTTGAAATCCTACGATCCCGACCATATTTTTGCTGAGGCGAGAGGCGTTGATAAGGTGCTCAAGGCGGCAAATGTGGCTCTTGAAAGTGATGAGGCTACGCAGGTTAGACGCTACGTTGCTGATAGGATCATCAACTCCAAGGAGCGTCCTACTCCTGAACAAGTCCTCGACTTCACCAGAGAGGCTGTTTATGACGTTGACGTTACGGTCTGGAATAGAAGAAATAAGCCCGCCTATCAAATGTCCATTAATGATGTTCCTAAGGATGAGCAGGCAGAAATAAAAGTTGAACTACAAAGACGACGACGGGCCGTTACTGACGGCAATATCGTTGCTGCATACGTGGCACAACAACGCAAGGAGTCAAAATAATGCCGACAGTTCCCGGTAGAAGCAAATACTCCGATCTTTTTGACGAGCAGGACCGTGAGCAATCAAGCAGAATTTCTCGTGCCGTATACCTGTCGGCAGATACCAACCCTGACCAAGAATCTGCTCTCCACAAGATTTCTCAACGTTCGGGAATACCTGTGGAAGCACTGCGCCTGGACAACGGCACAGAGGCAAAACGGCGCATTGCTGTGCAGGAAGTTGAAAGCCTCCCCACTGTGGCGCCACGTACAGCCGAATATCTTACGAATCCTGAAAACGCTCGGCTCTCTTATGACGATGTACAGGAGCTGGCGAAGATTGAAGGAATGTTCTTGCGTCCGGTTTCCACCGTGGGTATTGCTTCCCCGAATGACCAGAAAACGGGGAAGCGCGCAAAGTCGATTGGTGGGGCATTTGTCGAAGGCGTTACAGTGGCTCCGGAAAAGGTCAATGAAGGGCTTGCGCGAACTGGTCAGATGCTGGCGGATTTTGTTGATTGGAGTCTTGCCGCTCTTCCTGACGAAACAGGCTTGAGAAAGAGGATTGCCGATACTGCAAAGGAAAGCGCCGATTACTGGAAGAATGCAGCGGCAGCAAAGGCACCGGCAAAGGAAGCCGGGACCGTTGAAAGCTATTTCCAACAGGCGGGGCAGAGTATTGGAACTTCTATTCTTGCGGCTCCATTCGGGATAGGAGGCGAGGGGGCGGCGCTCGGCATGTTCGGTCTTTTCTCTGAAGGTGGATATGAGGAGATGAGACAAGGGGGCGTCTCCCAGCCGGTAGCAATGGCGCTCGGCACTTCCAACAAACTCATGGAGGGCCTGACCGAAAAACTCGGGCTTGACCGAATATACAACGGGACCGGGCCGATCCTCAAAAAAGCAATCGGCTTTGTCCTGGGAGACCTGGCAGGCGAGGAAATCAATACTCTTTATTCGGCTCTTGTGGACAAGGTGACAATCAAGCCTGATATGGCAATGTCTGATGTAATTCAACAGGTCATTGACACGGCAATCGTGAGCTCTATAGCGGGACCGGCACAGGGCGTCACAATGTCGGGAGCAGCTAAAGCCTCCGGTTCCCTCTATGACAACTATCTGAAACAGCAGCAGGCAAAGCAAGCCGAAAGCTTTCTTCTTGCGCTGGGCGACGGGGTGAAGGCGAGCAAGACCTTCGCGCGGTTGCCTGAAAAGGTGCAGGAACTGGTGAAGGCGGCTAAGGAGAATGGCCCGGTCTCCGATGTCTTTGTCCCGGTGGAGCGGTTCACGGAGCTCTTCCAGTCTCAGGGGATAAACCCGACACAGGCAGCGGAGCAGATTCTTTCCGATCCGAAACGGTTCTACGAGGCGGCGGCGAATGGCGGGGACGTGGCGATTCCGCTGGAAGAGTTTGCAACGCTGGCAAACGAGCCCTTCTTTGCCGAACTGGTGAAGGATTCCCGAACCTCCATTGACGGCATGACGCCTCGGGAAGCGGAGGCGTTCGGGGCTGATTCTGAATCATTCATCAACGATCTTCTTTCACAGGCTTCCGAGGAAGCGCCCGTCGAGGATGCAAAATATCAGGACGCCTATCAACGGATTTATGATGATACATACGGGCAGCTCATAGGGATAGGCCGTGACCCTGGACAGGCGAAAGCCGATGCAACTATTAGGGCAAAAGGTCTTGCGACTCTGGCGGAGCGATACGGGTACGATCCGGCAGACCTTGAAAAGCGATTCCCGATGGTGATTACCAGGGGAGACACCGCGCCGTCGATGGCCGCTCAAACGATGGGACAGGGCAAGGATAAAAAACGGGGCTACATCCGATTTGACAAAGGCATTCCCAGTTTTGAAGTTGGATTACTGAAAGATGCAGATTCGAGCACGTTTTTGCATGAAAGCGGCCATTACTATTTGGAAGTTATGGGAAGGCTGTCAGAACCTGAAGAGGTCCCAAAAACACTAAAGGCCGATTACCAGACCATTCTGAACTGGTTGGGCGCCGAGTCTCGGGAAAAGATTACTGTAGAGCAAAACGAAAAATTCGCACGAGGCTTTGAAGCGTATCTTTTTGAAGGCAATGCACCTTCTCAGGAACTGCGCGGAGTGTTCCAGCGGTTCAAGGTGTGGCTCAAGGCTGTCTATTCCTCACTGAAATCTTTGAATGTCGAACTGTCTGACGAAGTGCGCGGGGTCTTTGACAGGCTTCTTGCTACCGACGAGGAAATAGCGGCCGCTGAGAATGAGCAGAACGTGAAGCCGATCTTCACCACGGCCGAAGAAGCTGGTATGTCTCCGGCAGTCTTTGAGGCTTACCGGGAACTTGCAGAACAGGCGCACAAGGAAGCAAAGGACAGGCTCGAACGCCGGAAGTTGAAAGAGATAAAGCGGCAACAAGAAGCATGGTGGAAAGAGGAAAAGGAGAAAGTCCGCGCCGAGGTTGAAGCGGAAGCGAAAGAGAATCCAGTTTATGAGGCGGTGAACTTTCTCTATACCGGGAAACTTTTTGACGGGTCAGTTTTTGAGGGTGAAGTATTTAAGCTTTCCAAAACTGACCTGTTGAAAATGTATGACGCCGTGACTTTGAAAGCCATACAGAAAAAACTTGGATACGTCTACAAGGTGGAAGGCGGTCTTTCTCCTGACGTCGTCGCTGAGATGTTCGGCTTTTCCTCTGCTGACGAGATGGTGAAGCGGATGATGGAAGCGCCGAAACTGCGTGAGTACGTCAAGGCCGAAACCGACCGGCGGATGTTGGAGCGGCACGGGGAGATGAACGCGGCTGAGATTGCAGAGGCGGCAATCCTGGCGGTGCATAATGACGATCAGGCGAAGCTTCTCAGGGAAGAAATGAAAGCGTTGCAGCGCAAGGCTAAGGGCGCGGCTGGTGTCTCTCCTGTTGAATTCTACAAAGAAACGGCGCGGCGGGTCCTTTCCGGCAAAAAGGTATCTGAAATAATGCCGGGGGTCTACAGCCGTGCAGAGGCTAAGGCAGCAAACGAGGCTATAAATTTTGCAGCTGAGAAAAAATACAGGGAAGCTGCAGCGGCGAAACAGCGGCAACTTCTTAATCACTACCTGTACCGTGAAGCAGTTCAGTCGCGGGAAGATGCCGACAAGATAGCGGCCTACATGCGGCGGCTTGAAAAACCGAAGGCACAGCAGCGCATCGGTAAGGCAGGACAGGACTATCTTGAACAGGTGAACGCCCTGCTTGAACAGTACGAGTTCAGGCGTGTCACGAACGAGCGGATGGGAGAGCGTGAACGGCTGATAGACTGGCTGGAGCGCAAAGAAAAGGAGACGGGTATTTCCCCGCCTATTCCTTCTTCTATCCTAGAAGACGCGCTCCAGGTGAACTATCGGACCCTCACCATTGAAAAGCTGCGTGACGTGTTCACGACCGTGGAAGCGATTGTGCATCTGGCAAGGGAGGACGGGAAAATACAGGTAGGCGAGCAGAAGCGCGAGATTGCCGAACTGGCAGATGAAGCTGCTGCGAGCATAGAAGAACACTCCAAGGGTCAAAAGCCGCGCAAGCCGGAAAAGAATCTCCCCCAGGACCGGCCGGGCGCCCTGATAGAAAACTACTTTGCTTCGCATCGGAAAATGTCATCTCTGGCGCGGCAGATGGACGGGTCCAATGACGGTGGGGTGATGTGGAACCTGATTATTTGGCCACTCAACGAAGCCGGAGATAAAGAAGCCGTCATGCGAGCGGAGGCCGCTGAAAAGTTGAACGGTATCTTCCGCGCTTATTCCGCGCTGGAACGGACGAAGATGCACCGCCGGGAGTTCATACCCGAGATCAACACGAGCATGTCGAAGTGGGGGCGGATTGTCGTTGCGCTCAACATGGGGAACGAAGGCAACCGGCAGCGCCTTGCGTCTATGTTCAAGCCGGAGCAGGTGTCCGCTATAGTCGATACGCTGGATGAGCGCGATTGGCAATTTGTCCAGAACGTGTGGGACGCAATCAACGAATACTGGCCGGCAATTGAGGCGAAGGAAAAGCGGGTGCATGGGGTGGCGCCTGATAAGGTCGCGGCCATGCCGGTGCCGACAAAGTACGGGACGCTCCGGGGCGGCTATTACCCGATCAAATACGACCGGGAAGAAACGGCAAAGACCGGCGCACAGGAAGAGGAAGAGATTTATAAGCAGATGATGGGCGGGGCATTCACCAGGGCAACGACGCGCCACGGCCACACGGAAGCGCGTCTTGAAGCGGTCAATCGCCCTCTGTCACTTTCAATCGATACGCTTTTCCAGCACATGAACCAGGTAATCCATGACCTGACGCACCATGAAACGCTGATGAACGTCAACAGGATTCTGTCCACCGATCAGGTTCAAGAGGCGATTCGGGACTATTACGGGATGGAAGCGTACCGGGTTTTTATGGATGGAATCCGGGATGTTGCTATCGGCGACATTCCGGCAACGGATGCTTTCGAGAAGTTTACGGCGTACTCGCGGGTAGGGATTTCAACTGCGGGGCTTGGCTATAACCTCATTACCTCGATGATGCAGCCGCTCGGTCTTACACAGTCCATGGTGAGGATCGGAACGAAGTGGGTCGGCAAGGGAATAGGTCGCTGGATGGGGAGCCCGAAGCGGATGTTTACCGGCGTCCCGGAAATGATTTACGAGAAGTCTGCTTTCATGCGGCTGCGTGGCAAAACCCAGATGCGCGAGGTTGCCGAAATTCGCAATCAGTTGACCGTGGGGGTCATACCGCACGCGGTGCGTGATTCGTTTTTTTACTTTATTCAGCAGGGCCAAAAGTTGGTCGATATCCCGACGTGGCTTGGGCAGTACGAGAAAAGCATGGATGCACACGGCAACGAAACGGACGCGATAGCTGAAGCTGACCAGGCCGTCATCGACTCGCAAGCCTCAGGATACATCAAGGATCTGGCGAGAATTCAACGGGGCGGACCTCTCAAGAAACTGTTCACTACCTTCTATTCGTTTTTTTCCACGACCTACAACCTGGCAGCGGAGGCGCGGGGCCGGACGCATTTCAAGAACCCTTCCGAAGTCGGCAGATTCATGGTGGACATGCTGCTCCTCTATACGGTCCCGGTTGTGCTGGTAACGATGCTGAAAGAAGGAATCAACCGGGCGATAGGCGGCGACGATGACGACGAGGACCTGCTTAAGAAGCTGGCCGGGGAACAACTCGGGTATGTGATGGGCGGATTTATAGGACTGCGGGAACTGTCATCGACGTTCACGGGATTCTACGGTTACGAGGGGCCGGCAGGCGCAAGGGTCTATTCCGAGACTGGGAAGTTGGTGAAAGAGGTTGAACAGGGAGAATGGGACGCGGGACTGTTCAAGCGGCTGAACAGCGCCGGCGGGATACTGCTTCACTATCCCTCAACTCAGGTGCAGCGTGTGACAGATGGGATGATCGAACTATCGGAGGGCAGAGGAAATATGCTTTCACTGCTTTTCGGCAAACCGAAAAAATAGGGGTTGGTGGACAAAAAAAGGAGGGTAGGCGATGACGGTCGCAGTGAACGAGAGTGACAAACGGTTTCATGGTTCCGGGAGCACAGGTCCGTTTACCTGGACGTGGCGCTTTCTGGCGAATGCAGACATTCAGGTTTACCGGGTTGCGGTTCCTGATGAGACGAACCCATTAAGAGAGGAACGTGTTCTTCTGGTCGAAGGCGTCGACTATGCCCTTACGGGCGCCGGGACGTATCAGGGTGGAAGCCTGACCTTGACCGATGCTCTTGCGAACGGGACCGATCTTTACGTTCGGCGCAATACGGCAGCGCTTCAGGCGATCTCGATCAGGAACCAGGGAAACAACTTCAGGCCGGAAGTGCATGAAGAAGTGTTTGACAGGTTGACAATGATAATCCAGGACCGGGAGGCTCGCCTAACAGACATTGAAGCGAGAGGCTATACGGTTACGCTGCAGCAATCAGAAGCGGGGACCGTTGTCACAACCGCGATTGATACCTCTCTTGGTAATGTGGAAGTCGAGCTTCCAGCCTCGGGGATTGTCAGGCTTTTAAAAGACGGCGAAGCGAATCTAGTTTCCTGGGTGACTACTGTTGAAGGTCAGACGGTTGATCCTTGGGATTCGCTTTCTGGCGATGGAGAGTTTATTCAATTGGAATTGATCGGAACAAAATGGAGGAGAACGGGATAACAAACGGCTGTTGTTCAACAGTTATCGCCGCTGACGGTTCATCCACCTGTAATTAAACCAAAGGAGTCAAATATCATGGCAATACTCATATTTTCATCAAATGGCGAATTAACAACCGAAACCACTCTAGCAGCTGCGCTTACCGCATCAAGCACAGCAGGAAAGCGGATTGTCATAACCACACCGGGGCTATCGGTCACAACGGCATTAACAGTAGAAGGGGGGAGAACTTTAGAATGTGCAAACGGGGGCTACATCGCTTTGAGCGGCGCGGGGTCAATATCCGGCGTTAATCTAGTCACTCCTGAAATGTTTGGAGCCAAAGGCGATAACTCAACAGATGATATTCTTGCTCTTGAAGCGGCAATTTCTGTGTTGAAACTCAGTGGCGGCGGCGAGCTAAAACTATCAAAGCTCTACAAGATCAGCCGCACTTGGTACATATCCGGAACCATACCGTTAGATCCTGCTGTGACTCATTATTACGGTTATATCAAAATAACCGGCACGTCAAAAAGTGTGGGTATCGTAGGCAGCATGGTTGCAGGGAGCGTTGTCCAGTTCGGCACAGATACGGTTGCCATGTCATTTCCGACAATAATGGACGAGATGCAACTCAACGGCGGGGGGAATAACGTCATAGTGCTAAATGGCGGGCTTTCAACAGCAAACTTTTCTCATATCGCAGAAGTCCGCAACATTTTGATTCTAGGTTTTGCCGGTGCTGATTCAGTGGGCTTCGATGAGGGTAGGATCACTGATGGTACAGTGTTAAACGTGCGCATATTGGGTGACAATGTCACGGGTAAAGGAGTCATCCAACGTCGTTCAACGGTACAACTGCAAAACGTGAATATCTTTTATTGCGCTCATGGAGTGTATGTGCCTGGGACGGCAGAGGCATGTATTCAAATGATCGGCGGCAGCATCTTGCTGTGCTACAGCCTGATTACTTTTGAGGGCACTCTTGGCAATCATAATGCGAACTATCTGTTTGGTACTTTTGTAGGAGAATTGGAAGTATCAGCCGGAATGAAAACCATTACCACTACAGGAACGCCTTTCGTCCCTTCATTGACATTTTACGGCTGTCTTTTTGGAAGCCGGGAATTTAACGACGTGACGCTAATAGACTTCACTGATTTTAGCGGGTCCGTGTCCATGATTGGATGTGTCGGATGGGAAAACGGCGGGTCGGTTGAAGTCCTGATACCGTCAACTTTAGAATTTAACAGCATTGGTAATACCAATATAACTATTGCCGCAGGGTCGGCTAAATATATGATCGACAAGCCAACCAACGAAACAAAACCGGCCTTTTCTGCCACCATAACCGCCACACAGGCTGATGTTACAGGCGATGCGACAGCCTATACAGTTTTGTTTGGTACGGAACTTTTCGACAATTCCGCAGCGTATGACCCCACAACTGGTATTTTTACGGCGCAGGTCGCCGGCAAATATCGCTTTAATTCTTCTTTATATCTGACGGGTCTGGCGACTGGTCATACCACTGTAAGCATATCGTTGGTAACACCTACTTTAACTTACGTTAAACGGCATATTGCGTCGCTGGCCGGTGATAGATCGATCGATATAGATCAAATAGTCGACATGGCAGCAGGAGATACCGCGAAAATTGTTCTGACGGTGAGCGGGGGCACCAAGGTTGTAGATGTTTATGGAGATAACACCGCTAACCAATACTCGTTATTCAGTGGGGAGATGATTTTTTAAAAACGCTGAATGGATTGGGCCAATACGGTCACAATAGGGAGGCACTGAATGGACGAGGCTAGACTATTAAAAACCTTGAAAGGTGATGAGGGCTTTATTCCAAAAGCGAAGTGGGATGTCAAGCAATGGTCGTATGGTTACGGCTGTCGCGCTCCGGGCAAAAATGCCACGATCACAGAGCCGGAAGCGGCTAAGGTTGTAGCGGCCAAGATGTATGAGTCGATAGCTGATTTCAATAGGATTTTTAAAGGGCATACCCAAAAGTTTAACGATGTCCGGGCTGAGTGCTTTGTCAATCTCATTTTCAACATGGGACCGGGGAGACCTGGGGGGAGTGAGGGACTGCTCTCGTTTAAAAACACGCTCGGGTTGATCTTCAAAAATAAAGAAGTTCCTTGGTTGGATGTGGCAAAGGGATTGAAGGCTTCTCTCTGGTATAGACAGGTAGCAAAGAGCGGAGATTCTGACGGGCCGGGACCGGATGAAGGGCGCGGGGATCGTATCGTCCGACAGGTGGCCACAGGTATTTTTTAAGTTTCATTTCTACGATTGTTAACGGAGGGTGGCGGGGTATGCGCCTGCAGATGGCAGTATTTACGCATAGGAGGGGTATCATGGCGGCAATAGTTGGGACAATCAATCAATCGATTCTTGACAACGGTCATTACCTACTGAATGAGCGGATCGTCTATTATTCTCCTCGGTACATGAAAACGATCACTGTATCGAAGGGGCGCGATTCAGACGGCGCAACAGGCGCTTTTGACGTTGTAAGCTGCGGCTGGTGGGTACATGACGAGCTGTGCAAAAAGGGATGTTGGGACGACGGGACAAAGCTTTCGAACTGGCAGTGCTCCCAAGTTCTTCAGGACATCCTAGAATCGGAAGGGCGAAGGTTACAAGGGCTTTACTGGTTTTGGTTCACGCTGGCACTTGGCGGGGGAGAAGCGCGGAAGAATGGTATGTTCAGGGTGGCGTCAACGCTCTTGCTGATCGTGACGCTTTCTGGCTGCTCAACATTGGAGGCAACTAGCGACATTCTTGACATTCTGTACGATGACCCTGAAGCAGTATGCGACTCGGAATCCGTGGGACTGCAATGGAAAGGAGAGACGTGCTTGAAGTATTCTGATGGCACGTATAGATGGAGTGCAACAAAATGAGATGGATACTGATAGCGGCACTATTATTCCTTACTGGCTGCGTCGGGCTTGGCGGTCGGGATTCCTACGTCAGAACTTCAGACGGGAGAGAGTATCTGGTCCGCTGCCAAAGCGACGGAAAGGTCGAATACACTGACGGGAACGTGAAGATCACCGTTGACAACCGTGGGCCACTCGGTCAGGTATGGGCGGCAGGAACGGCATCGCTCGGGAAAATTTACGACAAGGTGAAGGGTGA
>Ga0209727_1000915_pt1 | contig 27771 bp, 30 predicted proteins | sample RifGroC1_FD_183995 | JGI IMG/M metagenome (GOLD analysis project Ga0209727, IMG submission 183995) | Groundwater microbial communities from Rifle, Colorado, USA - Groundwater C1 (SPAdes) (version 2) | ecosystem: Environmental > Aquatic > Deep subsurface > Groundwater | place: Rifle, Colorado...
GAAGGGTTTCAAGTTTTCGACTTATGCAACGTGGTGGATAAGGCAGGCAATCACAAGAGCTATCGCCGACCAAGCAAGAACAATTCGTATCCCCGTCCATATGGTTGAAACAATAAATAAACTTTATAGGACATCAAGAAGGCTGATGCAAACTTTGGGACGCGAGCCGACACCTGAGGAGATCGGGGATGAAGTGGGGATAGAACCCGACCGAGTGCGTGAGATCTTTAAGATTGCGCAGGAGGTAACATCTCTTGAAGCGCCTGTCGGGGAAGATAAAGAAAGCTTCTTGGGTGATTTTATCCCCGACGAGTCACAGCTTTCACCTGTAGATGCAGCTTCAAAACAGCTTTTGAAAGACCATCTAGAAGAAGTTCTTAAGACCCTATCCGAAAGAGAAGCAAAAGTACTCCGTCTCCGGTTTGGTTTGGAGGGAACAAAATCAATGACCTTGGAAGAAGTGGGAAAGGTGTTTGGAGTGACAAGGGAGAGGATAAGACAGATCGAAGCAAAAGCCCTTCGGAAACTCAAGCACCCCTCAAGGAGAAAGAAGTTGCAGGATTATCTGGAATAAAACCGCACACATCGTGATATAAAACTTCAAATCCGTGTAAAATAAGAAGTGCGTGATCCTAAGAGTATGAATCGGAAGCAGAATTGTGTTTTAATCAGAACATTTTTTTATATTTTTGGCATTTCTTATGTGGCTTTTATTTTTCTTGTCTCTTATAGATACCTTCACACACCGTATTTTCTTCTGAAAACAGATGTTATTAGTTTTTTGACAGGAGCAAAAATAATTAAGGAGGGAAATATAGGACTTCTGTATGATATTGAAACTCAGTTCAAATATCAAAACAAAGTTGTAACACCTTACCAAAAGGTGCTTTTGCCGTTTAGAAACTTTCCCGTAACTGCAATATTTTATACGCCATTATTAAATATGAACCTGAAAGATTCTTATGGAGTGGTTTTTGCTGTAAATATTCTTCTTGTAGTGGTGTTTACGATATTAACTTTCAGAGTGTTTCCGGATCTGAAGAAGAACAAGATCATGTACTTTGTACCATTTCTTTTTTGGCCGAGCGTGAACAATATGATCGTTGGGCAATATACACCGGTAATACTGCTTATTTTTTTATGGATATATGTTTCAAGCAAAGAAAAGAAAGATTTTTTAAGCGGACTTGCGACTTCTCTTTTGGTGGTGAAACCCCAATACCTTTTGTTTACCCCATTTGCTCTTAAGCTATCGGTCAATAAGAAAAATTACCTTCAAGGTTTTATTGCCGGTATAATTATCTTTATTCTGATAAACACCATTATTTCAAAAGGAAATATAAGACTTTTTATGGACTACCCAAAATTTATTTTTTCCACCGAGTCTTCAATGTTTGGAAGCCGTCCGAACCAAATGTATACGTTTTATGGGCTTGGAAATTTTTATCTTCCCCGTATTGACAATAGTATTCTGCTGGGTGCAAATTTATTTTTTTATGCTCTTGTCGTGGGATATGTTCACATAAAAAAGAAGATCAACTGGAATATAAATAAAATATTTACTCTTGGAATCGCCGCAACAATACTCTTTTCTGTTCATGTGTTAACCCACGACCTTATGATTTTGCTTCTTCCCGTATTTATCATTATTTCCTCTGAAACAAAACCCTGTTTATCCAAATCATGGTTAATATTATTGCTCACAGGTGTTCTACCTTTAATACAGACCAGATTTTTAATATTACTAATAATGTTTTATGGAATTGCCGTTTTATATTATGAGAACCCCCACGCTCCAAAACACCATAAAAACAAACTGCAAAACACCTGAAACTACCGGAATTATATTTCTCATAACACGGTTATCCGAAACCATTGCCAACGAAATATAAAGCGGGAAAACAGCACACGACATTCGGGGGATCCCCAGAGCGCTTTCAGGCCCGTTTAAAAGGGCTATCAATATTATTGAAAGTGAAAACAATGCATAACTTATATATCGTTTTCTGAAAAGAAATACTATTAAGGCTAGCGTTAATACAATAAATACACCAATAACTGCGGTATTAAATGAATATGTTAGGAAATTTATTATTACCGAAAATGGATCAGAAACAACAAATCCCCAATAATTTGTTTTCGAATGGAAGTAGGCAAAGAAATCGCCGAGAATCAGGTATAAATACACGGAAAATAGCATCAAACCGAGAGGATAAAACAAAAAATACAACACACTTTTTTTTATTTTAAACCTATTTTGTACAAGGTAGAGATAGACTATCGGGACGAGAATTAATACCCCTGTCGGTCTCGTGGTCGTCAGAAGCAGTCCGAGAATTCCCGATTGGAACCACATATTTTTTTTGGCAGTATAAAAAATTAAAATTGATAGAAGCAAAAATACGGATTCGGAAAATATTCCTGATAATACGAAGGAAGTGGGAAATAGAAATAAAAAAATCACACTCCTTTTTGCCAAATCTTTCTTGAAATCAAGAGAGACCACCTGGTACAAAAAATATCCTGAAACCAGAAGCGAAATGTTTGATATTAAAATGCCGGATGTATGAAAATCTCCGGTCAGATAACTGGTTAGTTTTATCAGGATCGGGTAGAACGGAAAGAAACCAATGTTTGACTGCCCCGACACGGTTTTTTTTGGCAGATCTGAATTTAATACAGGAGAATATCCGTTTTCCGCAATATCCAGATACCACCCCGAATCCCAAACGGACCAAATATCCAGCCACTGGCGGTCGTCGTAGCGCCATTCATACCAATTGTTGTATGTATCACTAAAAATATATCTGGAGAATATTCCTGAAAAAGTAAGAACCGATCGGGTTATCAGAAATAAGCAAACAATAAACCAGAACTCACGGGGTATTTTTTTGACGATGGCCAATACTCCATCCAGATATTGATTACTTGATCTTTTCATATATTTCAAGTGCGTCTTCATCACCGGAAGCATATTTAGTTTTGAAAAGGTGACGGGGCATATAAAAAAGTTCCGAAATGTTATTTACAGGATAGTCATAGATTTCAAAAGTGGTTTTTTTATAGTTTCCCTTGTCGATCAGATATTGAATCTCCTCTTGGAAGTTTTTGATGTTTTTTCTTGGAATAATAATATCAGGATCCAATTTCAGATCGTCTTCGATATTTTTTCCTGCAAAACCAACTATCACCTTACTGTTTAAATAGTACATCAAAACCTGTTCTTCGTAGTTGGTTGCAATTACTAGATCCTGCGGATCTTCATATTTTGATTGGATGTATGGGATAACGTAGTCGATCGCACCCTTATACTGGTGTGATATTTCATAAAAATAACCTTTCAAGTATTGGGATCTATATAATAACCCCCCAACAAACACAAATAACAAAAATGTTTTAATTACTGTACCCGGTTGTTTTTTGGTTTTCATTGCTCGTAAAAATATATAAATATTTAAAGCCAGATTCGCAGCAATTACAGGTTGGAAAATCACTAAGTACCTGCTGTACATATAGGGGCTTTTGGAGATAACAAAAATATACACCACTATATACAGGAATAAAAGTTTGGATATTTTATATGGTTGAACGTCTTTTATATAAATTTTTCGAATAAACAGATAAGCCTGTAGTAAAATTGCAAGAAAAAAAAACTCAAAAAGCACCAAAAAAGATGTTATGGATATTAGATTTATTAAATATCCCCGCAAGCCTGGTTGGTAGTATCCATCCAGGCCAAGAGATACGCGTGGAAATTCAAAATAAAAAAACAGCGGCATAACCAGAAAAAGTGAGAATATTGTTGAGAGCACTGATTTATCCGATAAAATGCGGGCAAAAACGCTTTTGTGATGAGTATTATTTTTGTTTGGCACGTTGATCTTAAGTGCGTAAATTGATATAAAAGCGACGAAGACGATATAGGCAGGATAAAACATAAGAAATATTAGAAAAAGGAGGAGGGTTAACATCAAAACATAATATTCTTCTTTCATTTTATGTATATAGTTTTCTCTGATGAAATAATAGAAAAATAAGGATGAGAGCAAAATTGAAATTGGATAATAACGAACCTGTCTAATTTCAAGGAGTAAAAAAACAGATTGTATTTCAAAGATAAGGAACAATGTCAGAAATAAATATTTTGAGCCTTTATTTTTAAAGATTGGTAAGAAAGTAACCCCGAACAGCAAACATCCTGCAATTGCCGATAGTGTAAACGGTACCCGCAGAATTAGCGTTTTTAAATATATATTATTGAATATGTCAGCAATCAATATGAACGGAGTTGCAAAGTAATATTGACCCCAGTTGCCGGCGATGTAGGCATCGTTAAATTCCTTTACGGCAAGATCCGGCAACGCCCCGATAAAATGATATATAACATTTTTGTCTCCATGAATTTTTGGATATCCATAGCGGAGAACTTGCTGACCAAATACTACGGTGTCCCCCTCATCATTCCAGAGAAGCGGGTATTGAATATTTTTGAATGCAAGAAAAAGAAAAATGGATGTTAACAGGATCAATATGATAGTGTGTACAGACGCAGTTTTTTGAAACCGATCAGATCCAATTTTTAGGTTTTTAAAATTAAAGAACCTACCTGATTTACTTTTTAGAAAAGATTTGGCTTGAGTAGATCTTTGAGACATCCAATAAGTATAAAAACAGGGACATTAATGTCGAAAGACCGTATTTTACCGACCTTTTGAAGTTTATTGAAGAAGCATCGGGAAAGTAACGTACCGGTACGGATATTTCACCGATTCTGAACCTTTCCCTTATTGCAGAAATTAGGATCTGCTGGTCAAATACAAAATCGTCCGAAAATTTATGAAAGGGGAGTTCTCTCAAAACATTACCGTCAAATGCCCGCAGTCCTGTGTGATATTCGGACAAATTCTGACCCAGGACTATGTTCTGGATCACCGTCAGGAGTCTATTTCCGAAGTATTTATAAAGAGGCATTCCACCGGAAAGCGACTCTTCCCGTGTCCGTATCCTTGAACCGAGCATGATATCAAATCTTTTATCGGCGATCGGTTTAATGAGGTCGGGAATGAGTCGGGCATCATACTGATAGTCGGGATGAAGCATAACCACAATCTTCGCACCTTTGTTTAATGCTTCGGTGTAGCAGGTTTTTTGATTTCCTCCATAACCCCTGTTTTGAGGATGTACGACAACTTCCAACCCTAGTTTTTTTGCGATCTTTACGGTTTTGTCATGGCTTCCATCATCAACGAGGATGATCTTTTCAACAATTCCTTTTGGGACATCTTTATATGTTTTAACAAGCGTCTTTTCAGCATTGTATGCCGGCATAACAACAAAGACGCCTTTTTTAGGCATTTTGAACATGACTTTTTCAAAAGTAATTTACTGTTGAGGTCTTTCCTCTCTTGGCTGTTGCGGTCTTGCGTCACTTATGGAAATATTTCTTCCGTCAAGAGCCTGACCATTAAGTTTTGTTTTTGCTTCCTCTGCTTCTTTTTCACTACTCATTTCTACAAAACCGAATCCTTTGGATTTGTCTGTATATTTATCGATAATAACGTTTGCAGAAACAACAGTTCCAACGGTTGAAAAGAAGTTTTTCAGAGAATCATCGCGGGTTTCCCAAGCCAAACCTCCGACAAATAATTTGGTTGTCATTAATTTACTCACCACCTTTCGCATTTATTAACCTTTTTTCTTAAGCGTCAGTTTAATTACACCCAAACTATTTTACGGGGGTAAAAACCGGAAGCTATCGTAACTAAGGTATTAACGAACAACCTGATTATAAATAAAAATCAATAAACAGTAAACAAGCAGTAGGGGAAGAAGAAAGATATCAGGATATAAAGATATAGAGATATAAAGAGAAAACAAAAAGCAAGAAACACTAAACAGAAAACAGATAGAGAAATTGGTTGAGGGAAATTACTGATTTATTCTTGCCAGGTATTGACCGGTTGTCGTGTCAACGGATATTTTATCTCCCGTTTTGATAAATATCGGGGCTTGGATCTCAATTCCGGTTTCCAGTATTACCGGTTTTTTTGGGGCGTTAACACGGTTTCCTGCAATAGCCTCCTGTGCCTCGGTTACTGTAAGTATCACGTTCGGCGGTACCTCAACACCAATAGCCTTTTCCCCATGCCACAAAACGATACATTTTTGATTTGGAATAAGATATCCAACCTTACCTTCGATAAGCGTTAATGGAACAGACGCCTGATCGTACGTTCTTGGGTCTATAAACATCGCTTCCGACGCATCAGAATATAGGAAGTTCATATCTCTTTTGGTCATGTCGGCAACCTCTACCTGTTCATTTGATTTGTAGGTAAATTCACAAGCTGCTCCGGTAGCGGCATTTTTCATTTTGACACGCATAATGGGAGAACCCTTTCCGGGAGACATAAAGTCGGTTTTTGTAACATAATGGGGAACATTTTTATAGATAATAAAACTTCCCTTTGTAATATTTCCGGCGTTAATGGTGGACATATAATAAATTATTAAATTACTAAATTATTGACAACAGCAAACAGCTTATGGTTTACAGACTACAGAAGAACATGCTTTTTTATGGCTGTGAAATGTAGTCTGTTTGCAATAAACTTGTTGTTACAACCTCACTATTGTATCCTCAACCCTCTTTTAGGTCAAATAGCTCCTTGGCAGGGAAAAAGAGAGTATCCGAAATATTTTCAAAATTTCCGGCAAGCATTATAAGCCTGTCGATACCGACGGCTATACCTGCGACTTCAGGCATACCGGAGCTTAATGCCTTAATTAGTTCATTATCAATACTGTATTCAGTCATTCCCTTAATCTTTCTTTCGGACAGTTCTTTTTGAAAACGTGATTTCTGTTCATTCGAATCAATCAACTCCGAAAAGCAATTTCCCAATTCGATGCCGGCAAGAAAAACCTCGAATCTTTCGGCAAATCGCGGATCGTTTTTTTTCTTTTTTGAAAGAGACGCAAGGGTGGCAGGGTAGTCATAAAGAAAGTAAGGTTTTTGTAATTTATTAAGCACGGGTTCGACCTCATTAAATAAAATTTGGTGAAAAACTTCTTCCCATGTTGTTTTCCTTGCGATCTGATACCCTTTTGATCTTGCAGTTTTGATGAGCTTGGTTTCCGACAATAAAGTATCCGTATTAACATTGGCATATTTTTGGAACGCTTGGGAAACAGTGATCCTTAACCATGGCGCAGAAATGTTATAAACTTTGTTTTGATATTGCCATTTTTTTATATCCGCTTTCGGAGTCAGGGATTTGACAATGTATATAAAAAGTTTCTCGAAATCATTCATTACATCAATGTAGTTTGCATGTGTCCGGTACCATTCAAGCATGGTAAATTCCGGATTGTGAAGTCTTGACACATTTTCATCGTTCCTGAAACATTTTGTTATTTCAAAACAGTTTCCGATTCCCGCAGAAATTAGTTTTTTGATCGAATACTCGGGGCTCATAATTAAGTACGCATCTCTCTTTACGCCTTTAAATGTACGAAGTTCCGTTTTGAAAACTTCAAGGTTGGGTTCGCACGACGGGGTTGGGACAAGAATCGGAGTCTGCACTTCACGGAAGTCCTGCTTTTTAAAAAAGGTACGGATTGAGTCGATTACTTTTTCGCGGATAAAATATCTCCCGAGGGGGTTTTGGTTGTTTTTGATCTTTTCCCAAGTCTGCATTAAGATGATATTATATTTCGGTTTGAGTGTTTTTTACATATTCAACTGAATTTTTCAATTATAAGTTAATCCATTTTTTTGCTCTTTCCAATTCGCCTTTAGCAAGAGGTCCCTCTTTCCCTTTGACAATAAATCCCTCTGGATGAAGGATAAGCTTTCCCCCTTTTGCTTCCAGCGACTTGGCAATTTTTGGAGCGGCGAACCCGATTGTTTTAATTAGGATCTTTAATGCAAAATTTACTTTATTTTCCGAGAATCGGGTATCAAACGCGGCAACTTTTACATTTTTAAGAAATCCCCCCGGAATTGAACCAAGAAAGGCTTGTATATTTTGTGTTGATTGCCCCCCTTGGGTGGGAGAGCCGACAATGAGAATTTCAACACCCGTAAGATCCGTAGTGTTTGTGTCCGACACACAAAGTAATTTTCCCGAAATACTTTTCGCAACCGCTTCTGCGACCTTTTGTGTATTTCCATATTGTGAGTCATAAATAACAAGCTTTTTCATAATTTATACTTTATGAGATTTTAACACAGGTTCAGGGAAGAATATTAATAGTACTTTATGCTCGAGATAATTTGTCCGATCATGGAGTTGTAATAATTTTCGTTCGGACCAACAGCAAATCCTAAATACCCGTAAATTTTCCCGTTGATCTTGATGTGGTAATAAGGAAAACAACCTAATCCGCAAATAGTTATTTTTTCGTATCTCAAACCTGAAAAGGAAACGCTTTCGTATTTTGGCGGCCTGTCGGGATACTCTGGTTGGTTTGTCTCGTATCTTGTTTTCATCCATGAAAGAGTATCCAAATCGGTTGCTTGGGGTTTCATTACTGCGAAATTAACACCATCATAAAGTTCGGTTTGGGGTCTTTGCGTTTGACCGACGACAAAAAGCCCAAAAATATCCTTGTCCGGAAAATTTTGTCCGTCGGTCCGAAACTGCCAATTACCGGGGTATTCAAATGTCAGACCGGCTTCTTTGTTTGTATATGTTTTCCACTCGTTAATGGTTGGGGGAGGAGAATACGAAGTTATTGTTTCCGGAGTGATTTTGAGATCTGCAAAAATACTATCCATTTCTGATTTTGTTATCGTACCTTGCAGATCTATATCTTCACCTGTATAACCGCCGATTATGAAAATTACCGCTTCAAATTCTACCAAATACCGGTATTCGGTTGTTCCGTTTGGAAATTCCCAAGGTTTTGTATTAACAAACGATTTTGCTCCGTACCCTCCCAGCATAAGATCAGCATCTCTTTGATAACTGAAATACTGATTAAGGTTGGGATCGGTATTTCCTCCAAATGATCTTGTCTCGCCGATCGCCATATTGCGGAGAGTCTGAATATTGTTTTGAGAGTAGTTGTAGATCGTTCCTTCCTCGCCTTCTTTACCTTTAGGAACAACAGAAATATATAAAAAATTTATCGGTCCCTGACCTGTATTTTGAACATCGGGACGGTAAGTTCTGCTAAAATCACCGTTTGTTTCACCGATGTAGTTTTTCGGGATTGTTAAAGTATAACCCAGATCTTTTTCTATAATTTTTATTCCGTCGGAGGTTGTGTCCGGAGCGGTTATTGAGTCCGGAGGAAGGGGTTTTACATTTTTTGCAATAAAGTTACCTTTAAAAAAAATTAAATAAAATATTAATAAGCTCAAAAACACCGATCCGATAATAACAAAAACATTTTTTTTCATATTGATCAAATACTTCCAAAACAATCCCAACGAATCGGGAACCGAATCCCCTGCGAGATCAAGGGCTACTATTCATATTTTATACTGATAAGTAAAGTGGTATGTAATTTAAGTCACAAACCCTGCGATCTGCAGTATTAAAGGATAGATACGGTATTCTCTTTAATTGTGTATAAGGTGTTCATTCTTCCTAATACGCGCTTTGACAAGTTTTTTAATTAAAGCAATGGGAAGTTTTTTGTCAAATGGAGATTGGATAGCGGACAATAAAGTAAACCAAGCGTCCACAATAGCCGTAATATGGCATTCCGTAACTTATCTTTTCCTCGGAATTTGGGGATACTTTTTTTATAATTTTTCGAATCTGCCTTAATTTCTCTCTGGCTTCCTGTGGAGAATTTTCGATATGTTCATCTACACTGTTTACTGTATTCATATTCAAAGTATATTGCAGGCTACAGTATTTGAAGTGATCCATTTAACAAAAGTAGAAAATCAATCTTTTAGGAAATAAATCTCTTTTAACCAGCCGATAAGTTCGTTATCGATCTCTTCTTTTATATATATCGATGCAATTTTTTATTGCTTTAGCTGAAACAGGTACGCTTATTTTTAATCGGGGAGTATTAAGTTTTCGGTACGGTGAGAACCCTATCTCCAACCGGTCTTTTTTAGGAAGAGTGGCCAGAAACTTATAATTTGAAGTCTTTTAGCTTGGTTTTTCCCTCAACAAGAACTCCTTTATAAATTGCCGCACTATCAAGTTTATGTTTAGATATGCCACTCACATCTCTTTGGTGTTTTAATTCCAACACAACCCTTTTTTGTTTCTCGGTTGCTTTTGATATTAATCCTTCAAAACAGATGTCATTATTAGATAGTGATTCTTTAAACCATATTTCTATTTCCCATCTTCTGCCTTTGTATTCATGAATCAGGACAACGATAATATTTTTAGGTCTATCTTTGCGTGGAAATTTTGCAAAGTCTCCTAGTTGATACTTCTGGAATTTTCTTTGTTTTATAAAATCAAAAAAAGCCCCGAAGGAACTTTTCTCCGGGTTATCAGTTAAAACAACCAAATCAATATCCGGACCATACATGAGGTCATATTTATAGCTTCCTGTAATAAGTAAGTTGCCGTATTTTGAAAGAACTTTTATCACATCTCCATACTTTAAAAGATCTTCTGCTTCAAGTTTTGTTTTTTGAGAAAACTTGGTTACATCCATAAAGTGATTATACCAAAGGTTCTAACTGTCCCACTGGGGTAATAAAATAATGAAGCTAAAAACGTCTGCTCGCTTACTGGGAAGAATTTAGAACAAAGGTTGTGTTCTAATATATTAATAACTGTGGTCAACTCTCTCGGGAGGATAATGGTCCGTATAAATTTTTAACCCGAGTTTCAAAACCAATCCGGATCCTTCAGGAACACCGTTTTCAAAGACTTCACGACAGAGGTTGTCTGTCAATTGAAGTGCTTGACTAAGATTGGTTGGTTTGACAGACTCTGCAAACCCTCTTGCGTCTTCTTTCGTTTCAATTTTAACAGAGTGAGGTACTCCCTCGTCTATCACAGATGTCATGTGGAACAATCTATGAACCTCCCTCAAATCAGCCGTCGGTTTGTATGGAGAAGGAGGAAGTTTGTTTAGCTCTCTTTCCAACTCGTTTTTACTGCACATGTCAGCAGTATATCAAAAGCCTTATAATATTATTTGATATTTATATCGTTCATGTTGAGTTATAATTGCTTATTATGGTTAATATTAAACCGCCTTTTTATGATGGTTACTGGTATTGCTACTCAAATTCCACAGCTATGCTTCTTGGTTCGATAGGGGAAAATATATCTTCTAAACTAATTGAACCTTTAACCGGCGTTGGGCTTGGCGCAATGTTTCATGAAAGGTCCGGATTACCTTTTTTCAGTGGTGCTGCCGGAGATCCTGATAAAGGAATAACAAAAGCCTTAGAGATTCTTGGCTTTAAGTTTATGGAGAAAAACAAAGAAGAAGGAGAAGCCCCCTTTGATGAATTAGCTGAAGTTTTAGAAGAGAGTCCTGCGGTTATAGGACCGCTTAATATGAGTTTTCTTGATTACAACCCAGATAGACCGAAATCTGAAGGAGTAGACCACTTTATTCTGGTTTATAAAATTGAAGGAGATAAAGTTTTTGTAAACGACCCCGCCGGATTTGCTCATGTTTATATTTCAAAAGAAAAATTAGCTAAAGCTTGGAAAGCTGATGGAATTAAATATAAAAGAGGACATTACAGGTATTGGGCAAAGCCTGAAAGAATAAGTACTCCAACTGATGAAGAGATATACCAAAAAGCTATGGAATGGTTTAAAGAACTGTATGGAATGGCTGATGAGGATGAAAAAAAAGATGGCACTCTAATAAACGGCAGGGCAATAAAACACCTGGTAAATTTAGTAGAAGAAGATGAATTAAAAAATTATCAAATAGGTTTTCTTAACGGATTTGCTTTACCGTTAGGAGTTAAAAGAGCTTTAGATTATTCACTTTTTTTCAAAGGAAAGAATAATATTTTAAGTGAATTAAAACTTAAACAAGCCGATTTATTCGGAGAAGCTCAATCTTCCTTGATGTATCAGAGCAAAAATGATTTGATTGAAAATCTTAATAGACTTGCAGAAGTAGAAGATCAAATTAGAGAAAATTTTTAACGATTGACCAGAGTGTTAAAAACTGAAATTAAAATATTTTGCTTCCCCAGTAAGTCTACTTTTGATTACCGCCAAAATACTCTTTAAGCATTGTCAGATACAAGTCTATATCTGATTTCTGTTGAAGTATTCCTTCAACATCGTTTTTAAGGTTGTTTTACCTTTGTTGTGACTTATTAATCTTTGTCTTAAATTTGTTGAGTATCCAATATATATGAAGTTTTTAACCTTATTTTGTAATACGTAGATGTAATAAAGGTTCATTAAGATACCCTGGAAGGTACAAGACTGCACCTTCCTGCGTCTCAAATCTGCTTCTGTCTACTTGCGTAGCCAGGCGCAGACTTGTGCCTGGCTCCCTAATATATATAAATACAGAAACTTCTTTATTGAGCATTATGCTGAAGTAGCCAATCCTTTATTGATATTAAACCCAAACTATTATGAAAATAGTTATATTGGATTGAATATCCAGAACTAGCGACTATGTTACAATTTCTATATGAATAGAAAACATAACAAGATAACTGTAAAAATTGACAAGAAACTTAGAGAGAAAGAGATAAACCAATTCAATAAAGAAATTGAGGATATTAAGGAATTAAAGAAGTTCTCTAGCCTTTTTCCTTCTTCTAATCAAGAGGCTAGGATTATTGACTTAAGAAATTCTTATTCTTTTTAGTTCTAGTAGGCAACTAGATAAGAACGGGCATCCATAAATAGCTTTGATGCTGGTTTATCTGTACCAGGCGAAGCCATCAAAAATACTTCTGCTCTTACATACAGCTCCCAAAACAAATTCCATAAAGCATCGGTTTTATCCAGTTGCATGATGTTTAACTCCAATTTTGTACATTCATCCATTCCTATCATTCTTCCATGCATAAAATGTTCATTGGCTGAGGATAAATTAGAAGCGATTGTATTGGCTATCTTTTCCCTTTCTTTGTCTGTTTTACTAGGGTATTTACTTTTTAACATGTAGTTTGTTAACCACTTTTTTACAAAGTCTTTCGCGAAACTAATTTCTCTTTCACACTCTACAATAAAGGCTGGTTCTACAGTAGAAGAACTAAGTAATTGTAGATACCCCATGTACTCCTCATTATTCTTTTTTGCCTCATGCAACTTATCAATTAGTTTATCTCTAGCATCAATAAATGATTGAGCTGATACTTGCTGAACCATTCCTCCAATGTTTATAAACTTTTGTGCGTCTATTGGACCCAATTCGGAACAATAACCCATTATTATTTTATCTGCCCCCAAAGAAATCATCGTTGCAGCACTTTTTGCCATATTAGGAACAATGACTCTAAATTCCTTAGTACAATATCGCCTACACATCTCTACAATTTTTTCTGCAACAACACCTGAACCCCCTGGACTGTTAATCATTAAGTCTAGGTTTTCCACTTCTCCCATTGAAGCCAACATGCTTCCAATTGGAGCAATATCGTCTTGAGAAATACTGGATTGCGGACTTCCGAATCTTGAAATATAAACAATCAGGTTTCTTTTAACCCCATCTTTGTATGCTTCAATTCTAGGTATTAAGGAAGAATACTTCAAAATTCCCTCTGCTCGGGTCTTTTCCGCTTGTTTTCCAGCATCACCAACTTCATTAAGAATGCTTTGCAATAAGGGTTGGCTTTGTGTAGCAACTTTTTCTACTGCTATGTTTGGCTGTACCGTTGGTTCTGGCATATTACATTGTCCAAATATAGATAGATAATCCAATTTTGTTTGACAAACCTAACTTATAAAGTGTCGCCTTTAATTGAGACTCTCCGTCTTTAGGTACAATAACATGAAGGGGTACGACCTTACCCTGTTGAGGTCCCGATGACATAATCCTGGATGAAAAGGCTATATATTGGCTTTGGGAATTTTGCGAATCAATATCATCAGTCGTCTTGGCTTCACCTAATACAACTAATCCAGTTACAGGGTCGTGTCCGTAAATATCAGGTATATAGCCATTTAAGTTTGGAGGTGTCGCGTACCCTTCTAAGGCCACATTATCAATGCTAATTCTATTTTGATTGATTAGCGCATTCATTAGAGCCTTAACAAGTTGCTGATGCTGTTCTGATGCCATATATTACCTTTCTACTACTACTGCTCTGGAAATAATAGCCTTGAAACTATCAGTCCTATTTACTGCAGTATGTGGTATCAACTTGTATTTCCACTCCTTTTTTGTACCTTTGGTTACTGTCTCGCACCATTTTATTGCTTGTTCTGCCTTTTCATACACCTCTTTATCTTTATTCTCAATTTTATCTGCTTCTTTTATTTCAATAACAAAATAGCCATCTTTTGTTTCAGCTATAAAATCTGGATTGTATCTTCCGCCTTTGTAGTAAACAGGAAACTGGTTCATCGGAGGTCGCACCCACCTAATAACCTCGTTATCCGCTTCTAATACATCAGCAAACCATTTCTCTTGTTTTGAGTCAAAGGTGTTTTGTGGAAATACAGTCTTAGTATAACCAGCAATAAGGATGTCAACACAATCGTCATCACTTACAGCCTTCCTGTCCTTTACCTTAAACCCTTTCACAACCGCTTTGGTAAATGATGTAAAGCTAATCTTATCGGTACTTGTTGTGAAATCAATCTTTGTTGAACTGTCAAACTTGCCTCTAATTTGAGACAAAACATCACTCAATATCTTTTGGGTATGCATAGCTAACACTTTCGCCTGAATACTTTCGTCTTTATCTATAGCTTGTAAATAATCTTTCGCTATCGCCATCACAATCTCTTTATCAGAAATATCCAGCTCATCTGATTCTTTAATAATAAGTCGGGATAAATAAGCTACAGGTGGAAGGTCAAGTTTGTGTTCAACATCTTCTAATACCTTCGTGTGTCCTTCGGCTATTTCAGTACCGATTATCTGTGTTTTAAGCTCCTCAAAACTTTCTATTCCAATCTTTGGCTTGAATGGCTTCAATTCTGCGGTTGTTTGTACATTAACCTGCACCTGAGGTATATCTATCTCGTATTTACTTCCACTCAAAGGCTCAATCGTTATTGGTTCTAATTCTTCATCTGGTTCTTGGTCATAAGTCCTAATTTGTATTTCTTTAATCCATTTCTTAGCCGCTTCAATAACTCTTTGGTACTGGTCATGGGAGATTATTTCTAAAGTATCTAATTCTTCGTTACCTGTTAACTCCCCAAATGGCAATCGTAACCCACGCCCAATGGTTTGTTCGGTAAGAATTTCAGAAACTGAAGCTCTGATTGGGATAATGGTATAAATGTTTTTAACATCCCAACCCTCTTTAAGTTTGTTTACATGAATGACAATCTCATTGCGGTTATATTCGTTCTCCAATCCTAACAGTTGAGCTAATTCTGACTCCTCGCTTTTGCTATGTACCAGCAATGTTTTATTCTTGTATTCGCCATTAAAGAAGCTGTCGGAAGTAATTTTTGCTTTGACCACTTTGCTGTGTTCAATGTCCTTTGTCGTTATCAAAGTCAGCGGTAACACCAAGGGAAGATTGTTAGTTTTACAGTATTCTTCAAGCAATACCTTCTTTCTCCTATGTCTTTTGATACCATCTAATAGCTTAATATCCTCTAAATCTCCCTTGTAACTGTCATCATCTTTTCGGGTAATAACCACAGGCGTTTTAACATACTTTCCAATAGCTTCGCCTAGACTGAAACGATAAACAACATTCGGCTGGCTACCAGGAGTGGCGGTGAACTCTAAACCCAACACAGGATTTAAGTATTCAATCGCTTTTAGAGACTTCTCGCCCCTATAACGGTGGCTCTCATCCATAAAAACAACTAGGTCTTTTTTCTTTTGCAGGATTCCTGCAAAGCTGTCCTCTAATGTTTCTTTGTATTTATGGAACTTAAATTGAACATCAGTTCTTTCGTTGAATATCTTTTGGATATTAAAAATAAAGATGTTGACTTTAGCGTCATCAAATAACCGATTGGCAAAGTTGGAATACTCATAATTCTCGCCGTTTATAAGATTAAACTCTGGTACATCAGATGCACCTTCCAAAACATACTTCTCATTACCCCTAGTAAAGTTAGCCTTGGTTTTTGTATAGATAGTTTCACCTGGAGTAAGGATAAAGAAGTTTCTTAAACCCTTCTTTTGATACAAATAAAGCATCATTGCTCCCATGAGCTTTGTTTTTCCTACCCCAGTCGCAAGAGCATAGCAAAGGGAAGGAAACTTAGTATCAAACTTAATAGCTCCAATCTTTGCTTCAATTTCTTGTGACGAATCCTTGAATAAATCTACTCTTGATAGTTGGGAGTCAAGGTTAACCAAAGATAATCTCTGTGGTACTCTCAAAGATAATTCGTTTGATAAATGTTTTACTATGTCCATATATTTATATTGAAAACTTACTAAGTAATGCTTCTGGTATTGATTTTACTTCTACAATATCGCTTAGCCTTAAACCTCTTGCTTTCTTTTTACAGTAAATAGTTAAAAACTCACCGTCTTTAAGGTGGTTAATAAGAATATCAACATATTCCTGTGTTACAAAATGTTCTGTAACATGAGCATAATGTTTACCCGATTTGCCATGTAATTGACCATGTAAGTCAACAATCTTAAATCCTTCAATCTTACATACCGCCTCTGTTAGCGGACCATTGAAGTATTTAGGGTTTATTCTTGTAAGTTTCAATGATTCATCAGTTGTAAATAAACTTTCCCCAAGCTCATAATATCCAAAACCCCCGCCTCCATTCCAACTGACTTCTTTGCTAATACCGCTTTGGTCTGTACCATCTATTATTTGTTTCATTCGTTTTATACAGTGTGTTTCTGCGTGAGTACCAATCTCAACCATTATCCATTTCCTTTTCATTTTGTGTGCAACTGCACCTGTTGTTCCTGAACCAGCGAATGAGTCTAGCACTATATCCCCCTCTTGTGAGGCCATGTCCAGCATTCTTTTAATTAAGTTTTCAGGTTTCTTTCCTCGTCTAAAATCCACATCTCCTTCATTTGCCAAATCAGCTTTAGGAATGTCTGCATGAGGCCAGAAGTCTGTTAATTTATTCTGTTTAATTATTTTATTACCAACTAGGATTGCTGAATCTTTTAACCAAGCAAAAATTCCGTTGTTGTAATAATAATTCGTAACCGATAAATCTTTTTTCTTACCTCTACTTGGAACATAGTCAACAGAATAAAGACCCTTATCCATATTTGATAGTAACCCTTGTTGGAATGAGTTCTCTTTCTGTGGATTTGTAGTCCTGAATATCTTTTCAAAGTTTTCAGCGTATTCTTTATTGATTTCTGGCTCTCTTGTCTCAAAATCTTTTAAGGAAATCGACCTGATTTTATAATTTTTATGTTTATAGACTTTGACTGATTCTCCATTTGACTTAGATGTAAACTCGCTAACCAATTCTCTTTCTCCTGCTGATTCAAATACCTGTTTATAACGAACCATTACCTTTTTTTCTAATGGGATTTGACTTGTAACTTGTGTATGACTAAACCTAGTAATGTCCTTAGCGTAAACCAAAATGACCTCGTGTGTGTTCACCAAAAACTTTCCACCCTGACCAATCCCTGCACTTCCTGACCTTTCATACGCAATGGTCGCTAAATAGTTATTTCTACCGAATGTTTCGTCTAACAAAACTTTACAATAATGCGATTCGCTATCATCTAAATGTACCCAGATACTACCGTTTTCATCTAAGAGTGTTTGTAATAAACCCAGTCGGTCTCTCATCATTGTTAGCCAAATAGAATGTTCATATCCGTCATCGTAATGTTCAAAGGCTTGGCCAGTATTGAACGGTGGGTCAATATAAATAAGTTTTACCTTCTCTGTGTATTCAGATACCAACGCTTTCAATGCAAGAAGATTGTCTCCCTTGATAAGCATATTTTGAGACTTAGCGTCTCCGAAGTGGTTCTTCTTTACGAGAATGCGAGGTTCAGACACTCGAGGGTCTTTTTTATCAACCCATACATACTCTTTGCTCTCTAAATCATAGAAAAGACTTTTGTCTTTATTTGTCCATGTTAACTCAAGTTTATTGCCTTGATTTGCCATATTTTATTTCATCTTAATCTTAAGTGGTTATACCACTATTTATTGGGTTAAACCTGTATATCATTATAGCGAATCAAAGGTGATTTAAGAAGTCTACACTACAGGACAACAAAGTTTATAAAACACAGTCAATCAGCTAAAATCTAACTTAGATGGATATTAAGATTAAACCTATTGAGATTGATATTGATGACTTAAAAAGCTATTGCGATATTGCCTTTTTGGTTGATAAAGACGACTTCCTTCAGGATGTAATAAAAGCGAGAAAAGAATGGGGAATAATAAAAACATTTAAGTCCCTTAATGATTGGTATAACGAGTTAAAACTTAACAGATGCGGTGTACCAGCAACAAAAGACATTCCACTACCCCATGGAGAAGTGGGTCTAAAAGAAATTGAAAAGCGTAAGGGCTTAATTCATATGTATCAAGACAATCTTCAAAAGTTTATTCGATTAACTGGCAAGTTTGATTTACTTAGCCAATCACTCCGTAAAAAGTATATGAGAACACCCAATTTTGACCTTGTAATTAAACAGGCAATCTCCTGTGGTAGAGTTGAGGCTTATCAAAACACTTATGCTACTTTTGAGTACCCAGAACCGATAACTTCAATCAAAAATCCGTTCAATGAACCAAGAATAGCGATTATCGTTACTCCTAATACTCGTAAGGAGGATGTTATAAAGGTATTTGACGAGCAAGTAGCCCAATATCAGGATGAGTACTTTGTCAATCACCCCACCGCTAAAGTGTTAATGTCTGATACCATTTCAAACATCAAGAGAGATAGAAAATGGTTCTGGGAAAAAAAGCAAGGTAAGACATACCTACAAGTGGCAATGGAAGATACAAGTAGAAGTGGCATAGATGCTGAAGATTATGCAGAGACAGTAAGGAAAGCTATTAAACAATACGAAAAACGACTAATCTAGCTTCAAAAAGCGGAAACCTGACACCTATCTAACCCTCCATTACAAGAAGAAAGTCTATCTCCTATCCTTTGGTTAGACATAAATAACCAAATGGATATGGAAATTATACTTACCAATAACCAGCTAAAACTAAAACAGTATTTCGAACCTCTGTATAAAAGAAGTCTCTCCTGTGCTGAAGTTAAAGAGATTTCTGAAAATATCAGGGGTTTTTTATTAGCTTTATATACGATTCAAAAGGAGGGTGGACATGACAAGACTGAACGAATACAGAACTAAAGATATTTACCTAGCCAGTTTCATAAGTCTATCTGGAAAACTGTTAAGGCTTGAAAGAGAATCAGATTTTTATTGGTTCGTATTTGAAAATAAAATAATGTGCGAAGAAATTGTAAGTAATTATTGGCAAGGTGAGAGCAAGGTAGAAGCACGAGCCTTTGTAAACGCTATTAAGGGCTTAAAGACCAGGGTCTTTTCAGGAGATAACTAATATGGCACACGAAAACCGAGACATAAATCCAGAAACATTAGGTTTCGTCAGGATGGAAAAAATTAAATGCGGTAAACCAAACTGCCATTGTGTTAACGGCAAAAAACACAAAGCATATTACCTCTATTACAGGGGTTGCAACCTTGCCAACCCTTCAAGTAAAGCAGTACTCATTAAAAAATACCTGTCAAAAAGGATTGTTAGGGAAACGAAAAGAAAAATACAACTTAGAAAAAATATAGTTAGCTATAACTCTGTGTTTGGTGGAGAAAATGATGTATTGATGGGCCTGATATACAGAAGGGTTGCAAACCTCCCATTTAGCAAAATAATTGAAAGGATGCACACATTTATTAAACAAGTAAAAAGAAGTCAGGAGTATCAACTCTTGACACAGGAGTTCAGGTTGCTAACATAAAAATATCCCAACATATCGGGACTAATTGCACTTTTACAGCAACCAAAAACAAAAATTGGGACGAATAGTCCCAAAGTCTAAATAAGTCCAATATGGCTTTAGAGTTCTAAAAGCTGTTAAGAGACCAAGGTAGATGAACTAATACACATTTACCCAAAGAGAATTATCAAGCCTCCTGAGTCATCTCAGAAGGCTAAAAGAAAGATTAAAATGAAAAACCAAATTGAAAAACCAAAAACAAAGGAAGAAAAGGAAAATAAGCCCAGATTTGAGCTTAAAACTCCAGGAGGCTATCGCCTTGATGAAGTTGTAAGCGCTTTACAGAAGGCCATTCGTAGGGGGCAAGAAGAAAATGCTCTTTATTGGATGATGGAGTTTGTCAAAGGACATTACATCGGCTACTTATGGAGAAGATTAAGCGTAATAACGATTGAGGATATTGGACTTGCCGACCTCAATGCTCCCCTAATGATAAATACCCTAGCTCAAATGAATGAGAGGGTAAATAAAAATGGTTACATTGAAACTTTTCATCCTGCAATGGCTGTTATATATCTTTGCCAAGCTCCGAAATCAAGAGAGATTGATTATGCCTGTGACTACATAGACCTTAAAAGGAAAGCTGGATGGTATCTTGAAACACCCCCAGAAGCAAGGGACATGCATACTCAAGTTGGAAAAGAACTTCTGAAAGAAATGCCAGGAGACTATGAGAAAAATGCGGATGACAAATTTTATTACGAGGGTATTCTACTGAATAATCCTGCCTCAATTAACCAAGATAAATATAAGAAAAAGGTTTGGGATTTGAGAAAACTAGATACAAACAAATTTAATCTCAAGTTCAAAAATGATGGGGTATGAAGGGCAAATGATGGAGACCCGAAAAGTGTTACATAAGATATTCAAGGCTAATTAAGCACAAATAATAATCAGAAAACATATGGATAATAAAAAATACTTTGCCTATATTAGAAAGTCTACTGATACAGAGGATAAACAAGAGCTGAGCTTGGATGCTCAAAAAAGAATAATTGGTGACAATGCAAAAAGGGACAATCTGGTAATTGTTAAGTGGTTTGAGGAAAAATTGAGTGCAAGAAAGAAAGGAAGGCCAGTTTTTAATGAGTTGTTAGAAAAATTGGAAACAACAGATATAACAGGCGTTATATGTCATAAACCGGATAGATTAACTCGCAACCTCTGGGATTCTGCAAAAATCAACGAAATGATGGAACATGGGAAGGACTTTATTTTTGTTTCAGGAAGTTATCCTAACAATGCACAAGGTAAACTCATGTTTAACATCAGTACTGCAACCTCAAAATGGTATGTAGATAACCTGTCTGAAGAAACTAAGAAAGGGCAAGAGCAAAGTATTATTAAGGGGTTTTCTCCAGGAAGTCCACCTTTAGGTTATTTAACAAAAAGAGAATATCTAGCACTTACTGGGGAGGAAACAGATAAAAGAGAAATAGACCCATCAAGAGCGCCTATTGTTAAAAAGGCTTATGAACTTTATGACATTGGGAAACTATCAATAGATGGAGTTGTTGAGTGGTCATACAAAAATGGTTTTAGGGGAAAAGATACAGCTAAAAGACCTTCTGGAAAGGTTGGGAAAGGGGCGTGGTACAACATTTTAACTAATCCCTTTTACTACGGTTGGTTCAAGTGGTTAGGAAAGATTCATAAAGGTACTCATACTCCAATAGTTGATTACGAGCTTTGGGAAAGGGTTGGCAGGAGGCTTAAATTGAAGGGACATAGGTTTCAACTGCTTTACGAGTTTCCTTTTAAGGTTGAGCAAATGCACTGTGGGGGCTGTGGAGCTGGTATTACCGCAGAACAAAAGTTTCAGGTTATTTGTCCTATATGTAAGTTTAAGTTTTGGTATAAGAACAAAAGAATGTGTCCTAAGTGCAAAATTCCACTAACCAAAATGGATAAAGCGAAGTATCTGCACTACATCTACTATCACTGCACACGAAGCCGATTCAAATGTACAGAAACCTCTGTGAGGCATGAATACCTTCAGCAAGTGTTTGAGGAGGCTATTGATAAAATCACTTTACCTTCCGAACTTGGTGAGATATTTAGAGAAGAACTAAAACAAGGGTTTAAGGAAGAACAAAATCTTAGGGATGTATCATTACAGAACCTAAATAGAGAACGAGGAAGAATACAGGAAAAACATGATAGATTATTGGAGTTATATATAGACCAGAGCCTCGATAAAGCCTCATATGATAAGAAAAACATAGAATATGAGGATGAGAAACAAAAAATTGAGATTGAGATTGAGAGGTACAAAAAATTAGATAAACAATGGTTTGACACAGCCGTACTCTACTTAGAACTATCTCAGAGTGCAGGAAAGTTATTCAAGAATGCGAGTGATGAGAGAAAGAATGAGTTATTAAACTTCGTCTTTCAGAACCTAACTTTGAAGGACAAAAAGATTGATTTTACCTACAAAAAACCATTTGATATTTTAGTGAACTGTCAGAATCGTACACTTATGCTCCCCCGGTAGGATTCGAACCTACAACCTTTTCCTTACAGAAACCCTCTTGTTACCAAAAGGTCTGGACTATCTCATCCGCGCTGTTCGCGAACAGCGTGGTCGGGTATATAGTCTCTACACATTTATGATGCACCGACTGATGCGTCAATTTAGCTCGGGATTATCCTTCGACAAGTTCAGGATTGAAAACCCCTTACTTATTTTGGGACTTCCCCGAATTAGCCCGATTTTTCAATCCGGATTACTCCGGAAAGCTGCATTACTCACACAGGGAACCGCTCTACCGTTGAGCTACAGGGGATCAATGTCTTTTATAAAAGAACACTGAGATTATATCATTTGAGATGATTCTGATAAAGGGGAGAGAACCTTAACTAAACCAGCTTCAAGTTCTCGGTGACAATTTGCGCAAACCAAAATGCATTTGTCTAATTCAGTTTGTACCTTTTCCCAAGAGCGAGTGTACCCTTTGTCGCCGATTCCAAACTCCTTCTTTCCGGTAATATGATGCAAATCCAATGCTCCCTGATATTTACAATATCCGCATATTTGACACTTGCCCCCCTTGTATGCAATTGCTAACGTTTTAATCTTACGTCTTCTTTTGGCAACCGCCTGTATAAGATATTTGGCTCTGTCTCTGTAAGTTCGGGTTTCTTTCGCCACAATTAATATTGATACACCAATTTATGGATGTCAATACTATTTTAAGAAGTGTTAATTGTTACAACTAAATAATCAATTTATCCATCAAAGAAAGTAAATTATAAAGTTACATTGTGCCTCCCAAAACAAGAAGACAAACAAACAGTATAAATATTGAAGCATATAAAAATATTAATAGATTCAAAAAAAACAGAATGGTGTTGAATCGGTAAATAATAACTTTGTTTACAGGATGACTGATTACTGTGAGAATACCAACAATAATTGAGATGACCGACATAAGTATTATTAAACTAAATTTGAAATCAAAATCGTCAAAAAAATGTTCATATCCGGAAATAACCGACTTAATAGCGATTTCAGTAAAAATTATTGATCCAACAATAAAATTAAATATTCCGGCGAAAGTTTGACCGTGATTTTTTGTATCTAACTTGGACGATCCTTTTTTTCCAATCATAAAAATGTCAACAAATTAAGTATACAAGATAAAAATTTACCTGTCGAAATATATAAGAAAATATTAAATTGCTGTTTATGTTATGAGTCTTTTGAGAGGATTTGCGGGGCACGGAACCTATTAAAAACATTAGAGGAAATTAGTTTCTCCGATAGTTGTATTACAAAATATCCAAGCGGGATAAAAACAAGCGAACTTACAATTTGATTTTTCAGAAAGGGGAGAGCGTTGATATAACAGGCAATCAAACCCGAAACGTCTTTTGAATACATACCCCAGGAATCCAACATCCACACCCCAAAGTTTGTCCATATAAAAAAGAAAACATTAATCATCAGTCCGGAAACGGAGATTTTTAAGAGATTTATGATTGATGATTTACGATCAGTGATTATTTTTTTAAGGAAACCTGAAGAGAAAAATGCCGGAATGAGAAAGCCGGACCAGGTGAAGAGAAATATTCTGGAATTACCAATGAGGCGGTCGGAAAAAGCTATGGTTAAAAACGCAAGCAAGAATGAAGATTTAGGATTTAAGAATAAGGAAGAAAGAACAATTGCCGCAGTCAAAAGCTCATAGTTCGGACCAAGATCAAAGACGGTGCGTTCGAGAAAAGCAAATAAAAAAAGAATTATGAATATTGAATTATGAATCATGCTCTTTTTCATTGTTATTGTATTGGGGTGTATTTCCATTCAACGACGTCTCCGTTTTGCAGAATATATTTGTCTGCCGAGATGTTTCCTGCGACTCCATTTACGGAATATGACCAGAAATGTGTTGAGGAGGCTGATATTCCATCGATCGACTCCACCATCATTCCAAAATCATAAGATTTTGTTGTAACAACCGAACCCGATTCATTCATTTTTTTAGTTAGCAGAGAATATGCGCTCTCACCCATATTAACCTCAACATTTTCATAGAGAATGGTTTTTCCTCCTTCGAACTCAACAAGAAGTCCTGCATTTATTTTTTCGGGAGGGGTAAGAGAAACGGTTGTTTGGGGGTTGTAGCTTCCATCGTCGGTTGGTTGAAGAATTCCGATCCTGAAAACCGTGAATATAAAACCAGCAAAAACTATACCTACTGCGAGAAGAAGAAGTTTTAATTTGTCAAAAGTGTATTTCATAAACCTCCGTAACAAGGATTATCGGGAAAAAATGAAATTATTACAACAGGGAAAATATGATAATATGAATTTAATGAGACAAGGTTTGATTCACAAAAGGGGTTCGTTTTTGAGAGATTCCGTTTTTTCCGCGAGCGACGGTTTAATAACAACCTTTGCCGTAGTGGCAGGGTCGGTTGGCGCATCTTTAAACACCCCTGTAGTTTTAATTTTGGGTTTTGCCAATCTTTTTGCCGACGGATTTTCAATGTCTGCAAGTACATATCTTGGTGTTAAAAGCGAAGTGGAATTTGAAGAATCGGAGGGTGATAGCCATGTTCACGAAGCTTCTCCGCTAAGTCAAGCTTTTGTAACATTCTTCTCTTTCGGCGTGGCAGGGTTTCTTCCGCTTCTACCTTACGTCATGGGTTTACAAAACGCATTTATATTATCATTATCTATTGTGATGGTTTCCATGTTCGGGATCGGACTTATTAAGAGTGTGTTTACAAAAAAAGGAACATTAAGAAGTGGTTTTGAAATATTGGTCATTGGGGGAATGGCGGCATTTGTAGCGTATGTGACAGGTGATCTGATAGAAAAGATCGTTAACTTGCGTTGATGGGGAAACCTGCCCCATGAGGTTCGGGGGGAGTAACGGTAAATTTTGTAAAAAAAATAACCCATATTCCTCCTGACGGAAAGACAGGGAAGTGTAGGGGGGTGAGAAATTATGAAGTTTAATAAAAAAGAAAATGCAGCAATCTCTCTTTTGATGATGTCGGTGTCGGTGATATGTGTTGCATTGGCAGGTCTGGGCTATCTTTGGCAGGATGTCTGGTTGGCCTCTACCCAATGGATGTTGACTGCCGTTGTTTTTGGACTCTTTGGTGTCTATTTAAAAATGGATGGTGATTGATTTGGTGCGTCCCCGAAAAAATCTACTTGCTTCCGAACACTATGCGTTTGGGTCGCAAGGGCGTTTAGCGGGCTTCGAAGGGTGCAGAATTGTACCCTTCGGAAATAATGCGGAGAAAATGCGGGAATTGAGGAGGATATAAGGATACTAAGATATTAGGATAATATGAGAAGTAAAATTTCAATGTTGGCGTGGTTGTGTGTGCTTTTCCTTGCCGGTTTTGATCAGGTAAATGCTTCAATAGTAACCATCGAAAAAACGGGCGATGTGACAGTCAATGTGCTTTCGGCTGAAAGTGAAAACAGTGAAGAAGGGGGAGGGGAAATAAAGATAACCGATTCGAGCGTTGAGATCGGAGAAGCCGATATGCCGATATCGCTTTCAAAAAAAGACGGCAAATACTTTTTAAGTATTGCTTCAAAAGACGGCGAAAAGAGTTTTGATGTGACAGGCAGCCAAGACAGGATCTTGGAGATCGAGGAGCGCCCTTCGGTAAAAAAGATCGGGATCAGCATTCTTAATAATCAATTTGTTATAGAACAAAGGGGAATAAAAGCCGTGACCTCGTACCAAATAAATGTCGAACCGAAAATGTCAAAGATCACGATCTTAACCCCTACAGGGTATAAATTTCTGTCGGTTCTTCCAAGCGATGCGATGAATATTTTGCTGCGTTCAAACACCATTTCATCGTCAGGAAATAACGCTTCGGTAGAAATACTGGAGGATGGAAAAGGCAATCTTTATTATGGAATTTCGGGAACCAAAAAAGTGGGAATTAAGGATATGTATATGTTTGATGCCCCTGTTTCGGCAAAGATCTCGGCGGTCAATGGTGAGGTAATGGAGATCGATGAACCTATCTGGCTGAAGATATTGAATTTGTTTACGTTGGAAACATAACATTTATTCATTTTGATAGAATTTTCACTTCTTTGTTTGCCCAAAGAATCTAATTTCCAGTTTCTTGCTTCTCCAAGAAACTGGAGAAAGAAGGAGCCTCATATGAGTTTTTCACCCTTTCAATTCTTCGCTCATACTTTGTCTGCATAACTTCTCCCGCCACACACGGGCGGGATGTCAGACATATGCAGACAGCTCAGGGTGAATTCGCTCGTAATATCGAGAGACTATTATAAACCAATGACTTGATTCAGTTTCCCTTTGTCGAAGCCAATGATCGTTTCTTTTGTTCCGTCGTCTTTGGTTATAACCGTAAACGGAACACCCATAAATCCGCCTGAGTCGGCAAGCATTTCTTCACGGGCAGCGTCATCCTGATCAATTACCTTTTCGGTGTATGAAATACTTCTTTCATCAAGATATTTCTTCAACTGCATGCAATACGGACAAGTTGTGGTGGAATAAACAGTAATGATCATAAGAAAGAGTATCACGGGAATGTTGGGTATCACAAGTAGTATGAGGACAGGTAGAAAAAAAGACGATCAAGCGATTAAGAGATTAAGTGATTGAGTAGATGGCAGAACAGAGTAAGCAGAATGAGTAGAAAAAAGTATGACAGGTGAGATAAAATAGAATTGATTCACGGACTAATTCTACTTGTTCTGCTTTTTATACTTGTTATACTTTTACAAGGTATGCTTCTTATTAATTTCAAAACCTATAAAGAATCCACAGGTGCGAGAGCTGTGACATTGGCAAACAATGTTTTTGAATTGTCGAAAGAGTACGGTATTCCGGTTGTTGTGTGTCCAAACATGCTCGACTTGAAAGACATTGCAAGAATTTATCCGGGGGGTGTATGGGCACAACATGTCGATCATGAGGAAAGAGGAAGGGCAACGGGGTGGGTTCCAATAGAACTTGTCAAAGAATCCGGTGCTACAGGCTTGGTTATAAATCATTCCGAACATAAATTATCCCATGAGGAATTGGGAAAAGTTGTTGAAAAGGCAAGGGTTTTTGATTTGAAAACTCTCATTTTTACAGACTCTCTTGAGGAGTCGGTTCGGGTATCGGCTTTTACTCCAGACTGGATAGGGTACGAACCGCCCGAATTGGTTGCATCTAAGGACACTTCGGTTGCACGGTCAAAACCGG
>Ga0209727_1000916_pt1 | contig 27770 bp, 28 predicted proteins | sample RifGroC1_FD_183995 | JGI IMG/M metagenome (GOLD analysis project Ga0209727, IMG submission 183995) | Groundwater microbial communities from Rifle, Colorado, USA - Groundwater C1 (SPAdes) (version 2) | ecosystem: Environmental > Aquatic > Deep subsurface > Groundwater | place: Rifle, Colorado...
GCAAAAAAAACAATTAAAGAAAAATTGAGTTGGAACTTGGATGAGATATTGAAGGCGAAAGATTTTGAGAAATTATATAAAGAGATAGAGAAAGAAATGGAGCAAATTGAGGGGTGGGTAAAGAAATTAAAGCCAGAAATGAAGGAAGAAACTTTCCGGGGGATTATGGATTTTGAAGAAGAATTGGGTAAAAAGATTACTCGATTAGAATACATGCCATATTTATGGGAGCAGGTGGATCAAAAAAATCAGGAAGCAAAAAAATTAAAAGGGAGGGCGGATGATTTGGGGGTGAGACTGGCTCAGAAATCGAGAGTGATAAGTCATTGGTTGATTGGAAAAGAAATGGAAGGACTGAAAAGACTGGATGATAAAAATGCCAAAAGGCTGTTTGCAACAATTCCGGATTTGGAATACGGATTGAATTATGCCAGAACGGCGGCCAAATATACCCTAAAAAAAGATGAAGAGGATATTATCAGTCATAAGGACGTCAACGGAGCCAACCAATTGATAAATTTGAGAGAAATTATTGAGACGGAATTTGAATTTGATTTGAAAATTAAAGGAAAAAAGACAAAAAAAATCAGAACTTTGTCGGAATTGTTGTCGCTGGTACATTCGCCAAAAAAGACAGAAAGAAAAGCAGCACACAGAGCGATGTTGTTTAAATATTGGCAAAATATTGATAAGTTTTTTTTGGTATACAGCGCAATTGTTAAGGATTGGGATTACGAGGCAAAACTACGAGGATACAAATCCCCTATTTCAGTGCGGAATTTTGGGAATCATGTACCGGATGAGGCAGTGGAGACATTGTTGAAAGTTTGTCGGGATAATAGAGAAATTTTTCAGAATTATTTTAAATATAAAGCCAAGAGATTGGGAATGAAAAAATTGGAGAGATGGGATATATATGCCCCGCTGGAAAAAAAGACCAAAAAAATAAACTTTGGGGAGGCAAAGGAATTGGTATTGGAGACTTTTGAGAATTTTTTGCCAAAGTTTGCTAAGTTAGCGAAAAGAATTTTTGAAGATCAGCATATTGATTCGCATCCGAGTTCGGTAAAGCGAAGCGGAGCCTTTTGCGCGACGGTAATGCCGGAAATTAGCCCTTATGTAATGCTTAATCATGATAATCAAATGAGAGATGTGTTTACGATGGCCCATGAATTAGGACACGGGATACATTCTCTTTATGCGGCACATCGCAGAATGGGGAGTCAACACGCCAATTTGCCGCTATCAGAGACAGCCTCGACATTTGGAGAGATGGTACTGTTTGAAAGAATATTTTCCAGTGAAAAGAATATAGATATAAAAAGATCGATGCTGTCGGAAAAAATGGCGGATTCGTTTGCGTCGATTTTGAGGCAAAATTATTTTGTAATTTTTGAAAAGAGAGCCCATGAAGCGATCCAAAAAGGAATTACAGCCGGGGAACTATCAGAAATGTGGCTTTCGACTTTGAAGGAGCAGTTTGGAAATAGTGTAAAAATAGACAAAATTTTTAAATATGAATGGTGTGTAATACCGCATATTGTTAACTCCCCTTTTTATTGTTATGCCTATAATTTTGGAGAATTGTTGTCTTTTGCATTGTTTGCCAGATATAAAAAAGAAGGAAAAAGTTTTATTGCTAAAATTGAGAAAATATTGGCGGCGGGAGGAAGCGAGGATCCGGATAAGATTTTGAAAAAGGTGGGAGTGGCAAAAAGAGTTGGAGAAGTTGGGGTAAAAATTTTGGTAAGATATGTTATGAAGAGAATATTGGTAGTGTTGGTAGCGATGGTATTTTTGGCAACGGCAAAAAATGTGAACGGGCAGAGCAGTACATATGTGATTGAGAGTTTTGAGAGCAGAATTGTTTTGAACCAGGATACAAGTTTGTCGATTGAAGAAAAAATTGAGGTAAATTTTTTGGTGGAATCACATGGAATTATTCGGGTAATCCCCTATTCTTATGTGGCAAAAGGGAAGACTTTGAACACGGAGGTGAAAATTTTGGGAGTAAAAGACGAGAATGATAATTCGATAACTTATACGACGCAAAATTTTAAACAAAGTAAAAAAATAAAAATCGGTGATGCTGATAAAACAATCAGGGGTGAAAAAAAATATGTAATTAAATATGAGGTAAGAGATGTGGTTATGGATTATGGTCAGGGGCCGGAAATTTATTGGAACGTGGCGGGGGCGGAGTGGGATACAACTATAGAAAAGACATCGGCAGAAGTGATTTCGGAGTGGGCCGAGATTGTAAAAATAGATTGTTTTAGCGGAATTGTAGGGACAAATGAAAAGGATTGTAATATGAGCCAGGAGAAAAATAAAGCTACGTTTTTGGCAAATAATAGTTTAGGGCAAGGGAGGGATTTGACGGTAGTAGTGGGATTAGATAAGACAAATAAACTGGTATTTCCAAGCTCAACTGAGCAAATAGTAAAAACTATCTGGGATAATTGGGGTTATTTATTGGCAATAATGCCACTGCTGTTTATGATTTGGGCGTGGTTACGTTGGGGACGGGATAAAAGATTTAAAAGCGCCAATGTATTTTATAAACCCGAGGGAAAATCGGAAAGAAAGGTAGGATTGTTTGAAAGACCACATTTGCCGATGGTGTATGGTCCAATAAATGGCTTAAGTCCGGTGGAAGTGGGAGTGATGGTAGATGAAAAATTAGATATTGAGGATGTGGTGGCGGAAATTGTGGAGATGGCAAGGCTTGGATATTTCAAAATTGAGAAAATTGAAAAGAAGGGGTTTTTGGGGATAAAAAGTACGGATTATAAGCTGATCAGGTCAGAGAAAGAGTTGAATGAATTAAGAGATTATCAAAAATTCTTGGTGGAGAAATTGTTTGGGGAGAAAAAGGAAGTGAAAATTTCGGAGCTGAAAAATAAATTTTATAAACATTTGGCAGATTTGAGAAGTAAAATTTTGGATTATTTGGCGATAACGCAAAAAGCGCTGACGGGAAATATTGATAAGGTCAGAGGGATGTGGGTAGGAATTGGATTGATGGCGGGAGGATTGGCAGCGGTGGGGTTGGTAGCAAGCGGGACGACAGAGTTTAATTCCGGCCCGTTGATATTGCTGGGAGTATTGAGTGTGCCGGTGTTAATTTTGGCTTATTACATGCCGGCTAAGACGGCCTGGGGATATAGTTTACATAGACAGGCGGTGGGGTTGAGATGGTATTTGAAAAAAGGAAAGTGGCGGGAGGAAATTATGGAAAAGAATTTGTTTTTGGAGGAAATGTTGCCATTGGCAATTTCTTTGGGGGTGGTAGATAAATTGGCTAAAGATATGGCAGATATTGGTGTAGAACCGCCGAAATATTTTGGAAACACTACAGGTAGCGTATTTGCCCATGATTTGGGCTTATTTTCGAACTCAATGAAATCGGGAATTGCCAGCGCGCCTTCGGGACAGTCGAGATCGGGAGGGTGGAGTTATACGGGGAGATCGAGTTGGTCGGGAGGGTCGGGATTTTCGGGAGGCGGAAGTAGCGGCGGCGGTTTTGGAGGCGGGGGCGGAGGAAGTTGGTAAAAAAACATTTTCTGTTTTCTTACATAATTGTGACTATTCAGAGGCAAAAAATGATATAATATACGGAATGAGAGCAAAGAGTCCAGAGTTAGAATTAGCATTACGCTTTGACAAAGAAAATCCGGTTGGAGCAGAAGTGGTACACGATGAGGAAACTGATAAGTCGATTGGGTTTATTGGGGTTAGATCCGATAAAAAGGCAAGAAAACAGTCTGCGGGACTCTATGTAGTAACAGCCGGAAAGGTTCAGATTAAAGAGATAAGACTTCCTTAGATTTTACTCCCGACAACAATCTAGAATTTTACCGATGACACCGCTTATTTTGCCCATGAAATCAGATTTTTCGTAGGAGATGGGGGTTTCCTTTGACGAAAGAGGGAGAGAATTGGAGGCGAGATTTTTAGTGTCGAGCATGCCGAGATTGAGAGCCCAGAAAAGATTGTAAAGATCGTAAGATTTTTTGAAAAAATTGTAGGCTAGTTTGTCGTCGCCTTTGGTTTGGGCTTTGGTGCCGACTTCCATAAGACGCATAGAGGCGGCGAGAAGATGTTTGGAGGTACACCAGACTTCACCTTCGTAATCTTTGATAATCATTTTTAACAATTCCTTTCGCATTTCCCGGGCTTGGTTGAGGAGACTAAAATATTTAGTTTTTCCGGTTTTGTTGCCGGTAAAAAAGAGGTGTTCTTCGATGGAGATTAAATTCATGATGGCAATGGAAAGATCTTCGTCACTGGAGAGGTCGAGAAGGTTGCCTTTTTCGGCGGACTTGATTTTGTCCATAAATTTTTGAAGATCGATTTCAGGTTTTATTTTTTTGGCCATTTTTATAAATTAAATGAAAATTTAAAAATTAAAGTAATTAATAATACCATACCTACAGGGAAAACTACCTTGGAATAGGGAAAAAGAGCCTTGTTACCGTTTTTGGTTTTGGAGTATGAATAAAGGTAATTACCGGCAAACATGGTCAAAAGACCGATGGTTTGACCCAGAAATATTTTGTCGAAGCCTAGTAATTTATTGGTAGAAATACCTAATTGATTGGTAAATTGGAAATAAGCGATAGTGGTGAGGTAAAGAAGAATTGAAAGAATCCAGGGATTGGCGAATATTTGTAGAATTTTATTCCGGCGGACACCGGAATTAATTTTGGGGGCTAGGTAAAAGGCAATGGCGGTATTGAGGGCGGAGATCCAGATAGAAACCAAAAGATCATCGATACCAAGTCTTTGGGCCAGAAACATTCCCCCACCGACAGTGACAATACAAACGGGACATTGAGCAGCTATGGGAGCAGTAGAAACAAATAAGAGGAAGCCAGAAATAAGAATAAAAAAGACGACAATCATCATAAGATATTTTAAACTATTAGTCTAATACTACGAGTGTAGTAAGGTAAGGGGGGTGTGTCAAGAGTTAGTTTTGATAGATTGACTAATAATTTTGATTGTGGTCAGATAAGGTAATTGAATTATGTAAGAGGAAGGGTACTATCAAAAGAAGCTGAAGAATATAAAGTAACACTTACCGACTTAAAAAAAAGACAAATTGAATTAGGATTGGAAAAAAAACCACCAATGGAAGTAATACAAATCGGAAACGGAATGGGAAGGGAGGGAAAACCTGAGGGGGCATTTTTGCCGGTATATCGAAAAGAAGAATGTGGAGAAAGTGGGGAAAGGATGGCCAAAACATTGTTTAACTTGGATTCGTTGTTGGGATTTGTTCCGGAAAGATTTAGTAAAAGAATGAGAAGATAGGTGGAATTTGGCTATTTTTGGGGAAATTTGAGGGTGGAAAGAATTTGACGAAATTGCCTGGACCAGACGGGGTCGTAGTTTGGACCGTGGTGGACGATGATATAAATACAATTTTTTAAGTAAGGGATTTGGACACCATCGGCGGTCTCCCCTTCCAGGGAATGGTGATAAAGCAGACCTTTTTGACCATCAACGGGGATACTTTCAATTTTGGAAAGAGAAGAGGAAGAGGTGAGATCGCCACATTGGCCGTTTATCCGGTAAATTGAATAACTTATGCCGCTAAGGACAATACGTTTTGAATTGGTTTCTTTGACTAAGTAATCGGGAGATTTGAAGGTGTCGACCTGATCATTTTCGTAGGGATTGAAGGGGAGAAATTCAAAATCCAGAGGGTATTGAAGGGAAAAGTTTAATTCCGGATTGACGTAGGTTTGCCAATTTAAAGGGGTCGGTTTGGGGGTGGGGTCATTAAAAATAAGGTAGGTAAAGACAATGATTAGGGCAGAGGCGGCAATAATGAATTTCACAGTTAATGATGGCAGAAAGGCAGAAGTTTGGCAATATAAAGGGTGGAGGTGGTGATTTAAAAACCGGGGATTTTGATTTTGATGGTGGGGATTTTGAACATGATGAGGGTGGGAGTCGGAGTGGGAGTGGAAGTGGGCATTTTGATGATCAGATTCGGATTAATTTGAAAGACGGAAGGATTGACAAGAGAGGTGGGTTTGGGGGTGGGAGTCGGAGGGGAGGCGGTGGGATTCTGGGTGGGAGAGGCGGTGTCGTACCAGTCGTGAGGGAGAATGTCGTCTTGAACGGAGTTGGCGGTGACCAGGACCGGGATTTTGGCGTGGGAAGGACAGGAATATTGCAGACCGCAGGTGACGAATTCAGTGTAATAGGCTTTTTGATCGTCAAGATAGGAATAAACATAGTATTCCCCGGGGTCGAGTTCCATTTGATAGCCGACACCGTTTTTAAATTTTTGGTCTTTAATTTGAGGAGTACAAACGACATTTTGAAGATCGCTAATTTTTTGGGCACAGACTCCAAGGCCAGGGGGGATAAATGAAGAAGGGTAAATAAGATAGCCGCTGATGGTACCCTGATCGGAGGCGGAAGTTGGAGATATATTGGAAGGTGTGGGGGTAACTGAGGTAGAGTTGGAGTTGTCTGAAGGAGGTTTTTTGAGTTTGATAGCAATAAGAGTGCCGGCGGAGAGAAAAAGAAAAGTTATGAGTAGGATCAGGGGAAGGGTGATGCCTTTTTGAAAAAAAGGTTTCATTACTGTATTAAATCACTTTTTGAAAAGAAATACCAGGAAAATTATTTTAGAGTTTTAAACTCTTCATAATATTGAGCAACGATTTTTTTCCATTTGATAGTTTCGTTTGGCGGTCCGATGTTGTTTTTTGAATAAACTAAAAGAATTTTTACTATTTTATTGACAGTATCTACGGCGGCAATAATACGATTACCTGAAGATTTTGGGGAAGTATGAGTACCAGCCACCGCAAAATCTAGTTTAACTATGATGTATTGCCCACAAGGACAAATAATGTCTAATTTTGAATCAGTCGGTTTATTGTTTGGGGCATAGTTGTCACATCTTTCAAATATTGACTTGACTGCAGAAATTGTAATATCCCACTGTTTACCTTTATATTTCTTAATAAAACCTTTTATATAATGCCTCTGTGCAAAATCCTCGATTAAAACGACATATCCATCAGTAGACATATTCCGGATCTTGCTGAGTAATCAATTCGTAGGGAATTACCTCACCATCACGGCAAATTTTGTAGGGTAGTTGCTCGTGGGTAAATTTGACAATCTCTTCAGTTCTCTTGCCCTGCCATTTTTGGGAAATGTTTTTGATTAATTTTTTTTCTTCAGTTTTTAATAGATTCGGTTTTAACATTTGCCCAGCCCGGGACAAACTAATCATTTGACTACCGTCTTTTTTAATTTCCAAATTGAGAACTCCTTCATTGATAAGCTCCTCTACCTTGGAAAAATATATGTTTGGGACCGGACCTAGTTTTAGCCGGCGATATTTGGCACCGGTCATTGATTCAAGATGTTGGTAATACCAGGCAAAATCGTTTAAATAAATCAATTTAGCTAATTTTGTTTTGGTAATTTTACCGTCGGTAGCGGCACCATAACGGATAGTTTCCAGCAACACTTCACGGTATTTTTCCTCATCAACAATATCTTCGGATAAAATATCTTGAGACTCGCAACCAAGCTTGTCGGCCAGCTTTTTAATCTGGTCAAGAGTAGGCGAACCAATCCCCTTCTCGAGAGCAATAAAAGTAGGTCGGGAAACACCGATTATTTTGGCCATATCTTCTTGAGTCCAATTGTTTTTCCGACGAATGCGGGAAAGAAAATCTTGATTAATCATATATATAAATAGTAGACTATTGTAGCACTGGTGTCAATTGTATTGACATGGTGGTGTAAAAAAATTTTATTCATCCTCATATTTATATTGCCAGCCGGGTATGTTTTACATAAAACTAAATACTTGATTGTTGATTATTTTAGTCCTATAATACATATGAAATTTAAACTTTATATGCTTAAAGAAGGATATTTTATTCCAAGGCATGATAAATATGGTCAAACACTAAGATCTCGAGGTTTCGTCGGGGTAGAATCTTGGATAACTGCTAACTTGCAACGGCTAACGTTGGGTTCTAATGGGCCATTATTGCGGGATGAACTGAATCGGTCAAACAGAGAGCTTAGAGACGTCTTGTCTTTTGGTGGAATTGTGACCTATGACGGAGATATCTTGGCTATTGGATTGGAAAATGTGGTTGATGAGGAATTTATGTCGATTTTGCGTGAAAAAGGAGTAATAAAATGCACCGTTTTGAAAACCGAAAAATTACTTGGGGCTGACTTTAATGCTAATGTTCCAATAAGACGTCAAACAAAAATAAACTTCTACGCTCCTCAATTGGATAGCCGCTTGTCATACTCAACAAGCAAGGGAAATTCATTCTTTTTTTGCCTTGATCGCGAAAAGTCTCTCCATCATGAATTTATCCCTTTTGAAAAACATATCGGTGGGGCGATATATGGAATTAAACTTCCGAAAGATATCTCAATCTCAACAGGTACCTTTTTAAGTCAAGTGCTTGCTGAGGCTTGTATGGAAAAAGGTTTTGGGTATGTACCACAGCATTGTGTCAAAAGATGAATTCAAACTAATAATTTAATCGAACTTATGGCTGGCATGACGATAATTGCAAAATTCACAGTCGGGATTTGAATTGGGGATGGTTTCACTATTTAAACATTCGTGGGCCTTTAGGATAGTATCTTCAACCCAGGAATCATCACCAGTGTGCTCGACGATAGTCATTTTGAAATTTAGTTTGCCATCAAAGGCGGGTAGGTTTTTGTCGGCGTTGGCAAAAACAAAAAATCCCCTATTACTGACCTTAAACCCATTTTGCCTAAATAACCATTGATAAAAGTCCATTTGTCTTTTGTATCCTTGCTTATACTGATCCTCGAGTGATATTTCTTTTTGGGTACTAGTCGATTTGTAATCGACGATATAAAACTCCCCTGCCGGATTTATCCAAACATCATCGACAGCTCCAAAGACATGAAATTTAGTAGGTTCGTGGTCAACACTTATACCGGTAAAATTGGCTCTCCAGGTATCCATTCGATCGTCTTGATATGGTATGGCGTCAATACCGTATTGCTCCATCAACTCATGTGTCTGGCCGTTCTTGCGAAGTAAGTCGAATTCTTTTTTCAATAATTCGTCTACTGCTGAATTGAGGGTGTATCCGGGCATAGAAGGTCTCCCCACTCCTAGGCGTCGGTCCAAATAAAAACATTTGGGGCATTTGACAAAATCTTCAATTTTGCTGCGGCTGATTTGATAAAATTTCGATTCTTCTGGTTTGTACACTCCTTTATATGATGGGTGCATGGGTTATTTTAAAATTTGTTTCTCAAACACTTCTTCAAATTTTTCACGCAATGCGCTGTTTACCTGTCCTTCGTTAAAGAAAGGCAAACCAATCAAACGAAAATCCTTATTTTCTATCTTCAAATCAACAGTGTGATTTTTTTCAATTTCAATCAATAGTTTCTGCTTCCATCCTTCTTTCGATTGCTCAAAAGTATTTTGCGCGTCTAAAAATTGATCGCCCTTTGGCTCAACAAAAATTTGGTACATAACTTCTTGCTTTGTCTTCTTCTCTGTCAAAAACAAAACGAAATCCGGATAAAACGGCTCGCCGTTTTCAAAGCAGTAAATTTTGAAAAATTGCTCGTTGCGAAGCAATGCAATGTTTTGATATTTTTTCTTTAACTTTATTATTGCCTCATCAATAAATCGCAAAAATGATTCTTCTTCACTCGTTCCCCAGATTTCGTTTTGAGCAAACCAGTCGCGAGTTCCAAAATCAAAATCCCTCATATTTTGCGCTCGCGGACTTTCGCTATCAAGTTGCAATACCTTGTCATTTTCAAATATTTTTTGGATCAAGTGTGCTTTGAATTCCTTTGTTCCATAATATTCCTTTTTCTCTTTGCCGGCGATTTCTAGCACTTTATCAATCACAAATTCGGCAATACTCAATTTTTCAATCTGCAAAAGATTTTCTACTTGCTCACTTGTGCCTTTCACCTTAATTTTTATTCTGCCAAGATATTTTTCGTTGGAAATAAAATCCTTTGCGGATTCTATATTGCCGAATATCTTTTTTAGCTCATAAAATCGACCGGCAGGTATTTTTGCCAAAGCGGTGCGGACAATATGCGTTCCCAAATCAGCAATTTTATAATCCATAGTTTCTATTTTTGCCTTTACTCCAGCGCCAGCCCCCGCCACAAACAAATCTTTTTCTATTGCTTCTCGTGTGGGTAGTTGAAAAATGTTTATTTCAGCATTGTGGTCAAATTCCGCTTTAGCGTCCGAGAGCGCAAAAACATCCTTACCCAAATTCTCCTTGCGAGAATTTAAGAAAATATAACCTTTCTTCCAAAAATCGCTGTTCTTAAAATTACTTTTGATCTTAATCTCTTTTTGCACTGTGCGTGACGGCATAATACCTTCACGAACCAAAACACTTTCCAATTCTTGGATATAACGGGGGTTCGTTACGCTGTGATAATAAAGCTGTTCCAAAATCCGTAGTTCGTTTTGTGTGTCGGTATCAAATTTTCGTCTATATGCGTCCGTAAAATCGCCGAGCGTAAATGGATAATATCTCGCGCCTCGTCCGATAAGCTGTGCCTCTTGTACTGTTGTTTTACCCGGCGTGTTGCTTTTGGCATCACGGCTATTATAGAGCCGGACAATATCAAAAAGATTCAAAACATCCCAACCCTCATTCAATTTTTCTGTCGCAAAAATAGCGCGAATTTCATTGCTTTGATCTTCCAAAGAATTAAGTAAAATTTGCTTTTGCTCTAAATCTTTATCTTCATCAACCGTCAAGCATTTTTCCGGCGCAAAATCACTTTTAATTTCTAACACTAAATCCGCCAAGGATATTTTTTGCTCATTGAAAAATTGAAATGCTTTTTGCAATGTTGCGTCTTTAATGGCTGTTTGTTGTTTTAGATGTTTTTCGCCGAGTTCAGAAATAAGTTTATGAAAAGAATTTTTGAAAATGCTCGAAACGACAATTTGCGGATTATGTTCTTTTGATATTCCTTCTTTGGGGATACTTACTCTATTAGCTTTAAACATCACCACCGGCTTCAATGCGATTTTGTACTTTTCTGCCACTTTACGACGATATTGCGAAATAATCACCGCCGAAAGCGCGCGTTCCATAATCGGCGCGTTAATTTGCAAAGTTCGCACATCTTTTGAAAATCCGTCCAAGCGATATTCTTTCAGATCATAACGATAAATCGCTTTGTCTTTGTATTTTTCCAAAATTTCAGGATATTCCTGCTCGAGCCGAGCCGTTGCTGTAAATTCCAAAAGTATATTGTCTTTTTGACTGTTTGCGTTCAAAATTTGCACCACTGTATTTTCCCAGTTTCGGCGGTCTTCTTCTTCGGTTTTACTTATTTTATTATTTGTTTCCGCAGATAGATTGTGCGCTTCATCGGCAATCAAAACAATTTTTTTGTCCGCAAAATCTTCGTAAGTCAAAACATTTTCGCGAGCGAAATTAAAGCGAGAATGCAAAAGCGCGGTGGTAGAAAAAATAATGTTTATGTCAGCATTATTTACGCCTTCAAAATTATCTACTTCTTTAATTTTTATTTCCTGTCCGCCAAGCGTGATTTTGTCGGCAAACAAATACTTTTTGGAATTCGGATCAAGAAAATTGGCTTTGGTCTTTTGGATAATGTTGCCAAGGCGAGTAAAAAAAATGAAATTGCGGTAGCCTTTTTGATAAAAATACAAAAGATTGGCGGCCATGACGAGCGTCTTGCCCGAGCCGGTCGCCATATTAAACATCAAATGAATCGGCTTTTGTTTTTGGTGATATTCTTCAACATAATAATAAAATCGTCCCAGCGCTTCTTTCTGATATTCGCGCGCTGGAAAAGCCGGATTAAGATTTTTCAAAATATCCGTTTTTTCTGTCGCCTTGTTTTTGAAAACATCAGCGCCAGCAAAGTTTTTATATGAGTTAAATTCGTCGTAAAGCATTTTATTTAACAAAACCAATAAACCTTAAAAGTTTTTCTCCTTTGTCTGTAATAGAAAAAGCTCCGCCGGTAACCCCATTGATCATTCCATTTTGCTGTAAAACGTTGAATACTGTCGCTCTCTGACCTGGATCTATAATAAATGACTGCCACGCAATATTATATGAGTCGTAGGTAATAATACTTTTATCTTTTAAATCAAAAAACCATTTTAGAACCCGCTTCGTTGTGTCCACAAAAAATAAAGCGAGGTAACTAAATTCATATATCTCTAAAAGTGCTTGCTGGGCCATTAGTTGTTCTTCAGTTTGGGCTTTTTCTTGTTTGTTCTTATCCAGTAGTTTTTTGAGCTCATCTACTTTCGCCATTTGCTCTGGATTATCAACTGGGAGTTCTTTATTTTTCCCATCAATTTTTACGTTTTCAACTTTGGGCTCTTGCTGTCTTTCATCTGTACCAGGAACTTTTGGTTTATGGTTTTCCAAAAATATTTCTATTGAGTTATGAAATTTTCTCATAAAAACAAAAAAACCTAAAACTCCTAACGTTGGCCAAGAAAGTAAAATCTGTAGTAAATCCGTTGTCTGTTTTGCACTGTTTTCATTGTATTTGGGAACGATAAAAATAATTAATGCAACCAATCCAATTACAATAAAAAAAAACAAAACTATGCCTAGCAAATAAGGCAATTCTTGTTTCCCCCATTCATATATTTTTTTAAAATTACCCATAAAATTCTTTGTTTAATTTAATATCTTCCTTACTTACACCATACTCCTTATCCTCAATCTCGCTCAAATTGACATAAAGCTGGTTTTTATCCAAACACTCAACTAAAAATCTCTTTTGATCAGCAACACTCAAGTCGGCAAAACCTTTTGCGTTCGCGTCAACCGATTTGGGATCTACTTTATAGCTCAAAAAGGCTGTTTCTTCCATTTCGTTCCAAAGTTTGGAAAGTTCTTTTCCGGTTTTTGCTTTTTCAATTTTTTCTATCCATTCCTCGTTCCATTTAGCAAGTTCCATATACACAAAATCACCGCCACCTTGCCAATTTACAGCTTTTGAAATTCCACCCTGTTCACCAGCGATAACTTTTTTGAGTCGTGCTTCTGGTAAATCGTGAATATAATCCATTTGCTCAACACCAATATATTGTCGCCCCATTTTATGTGCCACCGCCAAAGTCGTTCCGCTCCCAGCAAAAAAATCTAAAACGAGATCATCCTTTTTACTTCCAATTTCTAAAATTCTATGTAAAAGTTTTTCCGGTTTTGGTGTAGAGAAATCAGCATTATCGAATAATTCTTTTATTTCTTTTCTAGCATCTTGATTGTGTCCAACATCTTCATAAGACCAAATTGTTTGCGGGGTTACGCCATCTCTAACTTCAGATAAAAATCTTTTAAGCGATGGCACGCTTTCTCCGTTGGCTCCAAACCAAATTCGATTATCCTCCACAAGCTCATCAAACTTTTGCTTAGACATTCTCCAGCATCTACTTTTTGGCGGATTCACAATGCGTCCACTTGGCGTAGTAATTGGATAATCGTAACTTACAGAATAAGTTTTGACAGATAAATCACTGGATTTCCAAACCCCTCTTGGATCATTGTCAGTATTTTCATATCTTGCATTCATTTCATCAGTTCTTTGAAGTAAGTTAATCTTCCAATCGTTTTTATTTTTAGCAAAAACTAAAATATGATCATGCATATCTGAAAAATATCTCGCATCATTCTGTGGGGAGTATTTTTTCTGCCAAATAATATTTGCCACAAAATTATCCCTTCCAAAAATACCATCTGAAATAACTTTTAAATAATGGGATTCATCATCGTCAATATTGATCCAAATAGATCCCTCTTCGCTCAATAATGTTTTCGCGATATCCAAACGATTTTTTATAAAAGTTAACCAAGAAGAATGATTAAAACTATCGTTATAACCAAAAGAATCTTTTCCAGTATTATACGGTGGATCAATATAAATTAATTTTACTTTTCCGGCGAATTCTTTTTTGAGCGATGCGAGCGCGAGCAGGTTATTGCCTTTGATAATCAAATTATCTTTAATCGTGCCTTTTACATCTCTGTTGAAGCCGTCCAGTTTGTGTTCGCCTTTTTTGTCTATCCGCTTAAAATTGGTAAAAACTTTGGCGTCTAGCAAGCGATTGATGTCGTCCGGCGCCAATGTTTCGTTATAAAAAATCTCGTTTCTTTTTTGGTCCTCTTTGGTCATTCCACCTTCCAAAATACAATCTTTGTATGGCCATGCCAAAACCACTTCTTTGTTTTCGCCCACATATTCATCACTAGTAGTTAAACCGATTTTATTTTTGAAAGCTGTATAAGAATCCGGTAAAAATTGTTTATTGGAAACAAAACGGATAAATTTCTCTTTATCAAAAATCAGCGTCTTTTCTACTTCAAAAAAGAAGTGTTGCTTTGTCGCTTTGTCGGAAAGCAAAAGTATGATAAGTTCAGGATCATTTTTTCGAGCTAATTCCTGTGTTTGGTTTTTCAAAAGTACGCCATCTTGCGAAGCAAGGCGCTCATCTTTTTTTAATAAATCTGTCAGTTGTTCAAAGATATTTTTCATATGTTTTGATTATACCGCTTGGGGGCTAAAAGCCGGAATTTAAAAACAATTTTTGGTTTGAGAGTATTGAAAGAATTGATAAGGATATAAATTTAGCGAGGGGGAAAGGTCATAATTAAGCCAAATGGTGGATTTAAAATGGTAAAATAGGGTATGTTTGGTTCTCCAGAATTAAAAAAAATCCGGATATAGCTTGGGTGAGACGAAACAGTGAAAATTCCAAAGAAGGATTTCATCGGTTTTTTATTTTGAGAGCAGTAAAGGGAGTGAGAATTATAGTGACGAAAGATTAGGCTTTGATTAGGGCTAGTTTTTGGAGACGGGAGAGTTTTTTGATTTGAGATTCGGCAATAAGGGCGGAGGAGCGGTCGGGAAAGGAGGCGGAATAGACTAATTTGACCGGACGGCGGGCGCGGGTGTATTTTGCCCCTATTTTGGGGGAATTATGTTCTTTAAGACGGCGGGGCAGATTGGTGGTGATGCCGGTATAGAGAGTGTTGTCGGCACAGAGAAGGATGTAGAGGAAGTACATGAAGAAAAAAGACTATTGGATACAGGCGCCGTCGGTGGAGCCTTCGAGAGGATAGCTGACGACTCCGGTAGAGGGATCGAAAAGTGAATAAGGATTCCCGTTGTAGCAATAGGTGTCAAAAGTACAGAAAGGATCGCTAGTGGAGGGAAAATAAAGAGAGGTGTGAGATAAAATAGTTTCGCCAATGATTGAACCGTTTTCATCAAAAATATATTGATAGTTGTCCAGAATAAGCGATTGGTTTGTCGGTAAAACGTGGTAAATTAGACTAGGTTGACCGTCTTGGGAGGGTGGAAGAAAATTAGAAATTATCATTGTAGAGGTATCAGGACCGATACGATAATTGATCGTATCCAGAGTGGGATTTTCGAGTCGAATTAGAACAACATCTGCGTTGGGTTGACATTGGGGAGTGATAGTGAAAAGACTTACAGAGGGAGGTTCGACGGAAGGAGAATGGCCAAGACACCAGTCAGTGGAGATATCTTTGAGTAAATTACCTTCGGCGTCGGTGTCACCATTATAATCAAAATCACCATGGTCGAGGTGAGAAGAAAGACTGTTTGATGAGACGCTGATGGCAACCCAGTGATTTTGGAGACCTTTGGTACGATGACAAACTAAAACCTTATCTGATTGGGATTTGACGGTGGGGACAAAGAAAATTGATAAAGTCAAAATTAAAAAAAGAGATATAAGAAGATTGAAAAAAAGAGGATATGATTTGTTCATGACTATAATGTTAGCACTAAAAGGATTGATTGTTTAGACGGAGAAGCGAATAAAGATGACAAAAATTGAGAAAAAGAAAATTGCCATAAGGTAAGGAGCAAAAAGAGATGGCCAATTGGTGGTTTGAGGGCGGAAAAACTTGAGGGTGAGAGAATTGGTAACGACGGAAACAGAGGAAAGAGCCATGGCAAGACCGGCAAATTCGGGACGTAAGACCAGACCGAAAGAATAAAAAAGACGAGCGGCGATGGGGATACCTAATATGTTGTAAAAAAGGGCAAAAAAGAGATTTTGACGGATTTTGCTTACCGTTTGGCGAGAAAGTTCTATGGCGGTTAAAACGCCGGTGATGTCGTTTGACATGAGAATAATTTCTCCGCTTTCGAGAGCAACATCGGCACCGGAAGCCAAACTGATTCCCAAATCGGCCTGGGCCAGGGCGGGAGCATCGTTGATGCCGTCGCCGACCATGGCAACAGTAAGACCACGGGATTGGAGATTTTTGATTTTGGCGGCTTTGTCACCGGGGAGAACTTGGGCAAAAATGTGATCGGGACTAATACCAAGAGTGGCGCCGATAGAAGTGGCGGTGCGTTGATTGTCCCCTGTGATCAAATAAACTTGAAAATTTTGACGTTGAAGCTGTCGGATTACCGAGGCAGAATTGGGTTTGAGCTGATCGGCGACGGCAACAAGAGCGAGAATTTTTTTGGAAGAGGACAGAAGCATGACGGTTTTGCCTTGAGTTTCTAGTTTTTTAATGGTTTTTGAAATAGGTCCTGAAATAAATTCAGGATGGCTTGCAGATGGAGAACCGATGAAATAATTTTTATTATTGATGGTGGCGCTTACTCCCCGACCCGGGACAGAAGAGAAATTGGAAACGGAAAGATTCTGAGACGAATTTGGAATGACTTGTTTACAATATTCAACAATGGCGGAAGCGAGGGGGTGTTCGGACTTATTTTCGATAGTATATAATATGGAGGCTATGGTTTTATCTGATTGTTTTGAGTAAGATATTAGGTCGGTTACAACCGGTTTACCTTGGGTGAGAGTGCCGGTTTTGTCAAAGACGATGGTGTTGATTTTTTGAGCCATTTCCAGGGGCTGACCACCTTTGATAAGAACGCCATACCGGGCACCTTTGCCAGTACCGACCATGATAGCGGTGGGAGTAGCCAGACCGAGAGCGCAGGGACAGGCAATGACAATGACAGAGACGAAGGCCAGAAGAGAAAATTCAAGAGTGGCACCAAGCAGAAAAAACCAAACGAGAAAAGTGAGAAGGGCAATGATAATGACGGCGGGGACAAAGACGGAGGAAATTTTGTCGGCAAAACCCTGGATGGGAGCTTTGCTGCTTTGAGCATCTTCAATTAGTTTTATGATCTGAGAAAGAGTGGTGTCGGCGCCCAGAGCGGTAACTTTAAATTCGAAGGAACCGGTCTTATTGATTGAGGCTGTATAAACTTTTGACCCGATTTGTTTTTCGACAGGAAGACTTTCACCGGTAAGGATGGATTCGTCGACGGCGGAATAGCCGGAAGTGATGATGCCGTCTAGAGGAATTCGCTGGCCGGGACGGACAAGGAGAGAACCCCCTATTTTGATTTGAGCAATGGGAGTTTCTTGGGGTTTTCCATTGATTAAAAGAAGGGCGGTATCGGGAGCGAGATTGGTAAGTTTTTCAAGAGCTTGGGAAGTTTGACCTTTGGCTCGGGCTTCGAGCCATTTGCCAAGAATAACGAAGGTGACAAGAAAAGCGGCAGTTTCAAAATAAAGATTAGGGATCATTTTGCCCTCTGGTCCGAGAAAAGTTTGATTTTGAAAAACATAAACAGAATACTCATAAAGACTGTAAAGATAGGCAGTAGCTGTGCCAATGGCAATGAGAGAATCCATGGAAAAAGTGCGGACTTTAAGAGCAGAAATAAATCCGGCAAAAAAACTTTTACCAATAAAAAATACAACCGGAGTGGAAACGATAAGAGAAATTACCCCTACATAAGGCATGATTTGCATTTTTAAGTCAGATGAAGGGAGGAAATCGAAAATCATAAAGATTAATAAGGGAAAAGAAAGAAGGGCACCAATAAAAAATTTGGTACGCCATAGGGAAATTTCTGCCTGGTGTTTTTGAATTAAATTGGCGGAACCATCAGGTAAAGAAGCTTGATAACCAACGGATTCAACAGCAGAAATTATTTTTTGGGTGTCGACTTGATTTGAGTCAATCAGAACACGGGCTTTTTGAGTGGCATAATTGACAGAGACCTGTTTGATGCCGGGAATTTTTTGGACGGATTTTTGGATTAAAATTGCACAGGAGGCACAATGCATGCCGCCAATGTCAAGATTGACGGCTTGTTGGTTGGCGGTATTATCGGACATCTTTGGGGGTATAACCGGAATCTTTAATTGATTGAGCAATAAGATCGGTTTGGACTAAGTCAGAATTATAATTTATAGTAACGAGATGAGAGTCGAGATCGGCTTTGACGTCAGTGACACCATCCAGTTCAAGTAAATCCATGGTAATTAGTTTTGGACAAGATGAACAATGCATGTCAGAAACCAGGTAAGAAATTGTTTTTTGAGTCATAAATTAAGATTTTTGAATAAATAACTAATTACCACCACAACCGCAACCTCCAACTTTTTGGTTATCGGTTGAGGATAAGTCAGCGGGAGGAGCATTTCCATTTTCATCGACGGCTTGGATAGTGCCGGTAACCATGCCCATCCAACAAGAAAAACGATAGTTGCCGGGCTGGGAAACGGTAAAATCTTTGACGGAAGTTTGGCCGGGAGTTAGGTCAATTTGACCGGTAAATAGGGCTCGAGAGATGATGGCGTTGGTGCAGCCGCTGGTACCAGTGTCGGTAATTTCCCAACGGACAGGGACACCGGCACGGACAGTAAGATTGGCGGGAAAATAACCCCGAGCATTGGCTTCCATTTTTAAAATTTGGACGCCGTTGACAATAGGAGGAAGGCCGGCGTTGTTGATAGTATCTTTTTTGCTGGTAGTTGAGGCAAGAACACCGGGGAGGATATTTTCAAGACCAGGATAACCTAAAACAGCCATTTGAGAGTTGATATTGTAGACAGAAAAAAGAAGAATCAAAATACCGGCGATAAGGGAAAATTGTTTGGAGGTTGAGGGATGGCCACCGAATTTGACACTGCTAAATCCGATGGAAAGAAGGCCGGGAATAGTACCAAGAGCAAAGAAAGACATGATCAGGGCTCCGGAAATTGGATTGCCGGAACTGAGAGCAAGGGCTTGGGCGGTGATGGTAAAACCGCAAGGCAGGAAGAAAGTGAGGGCTCCCATTATCAGAGGGCCAAAGCGTCCGGAAAAATTGGTTTCATCAGAAAGTCGTCCGGTGAGGGATTTGGGTAGACTGAATTGGATACCGGATAGTGCCTTGACACCCAGCATTTGAAGACCGGTGACAGCCATAATAAAAGAAACTAAAATAACCAGAGCGGCAGTAAAGACGGGTGATAAGGTAAAATAATTACCTAAAAGACCGAGAATAAATCCAAATAATCCATATCCGAGAACCCGACCAAGATTGAACATGAGGTGAGGCTGGAGCTTGGAAAGATTGGAAGAATTTTGAGAATAACGGGAAAGCCATTGTTGACTGAGAGAGAGAATAATGCCACCGGTGAGGGCGGCACAGGTGCTAAAGCCGGCTAAGACCCCAAAAAACATAAATACAGGAAGGGAAGAACCGCTGTTGACGGAAACGAGAGAAGTAAAACCGGTTTTGTTTAACAAAAGAAAGGCGGTGCCGATAAATAAAGCGATTAGTAAGGCGGAAAGATAATTCGGACGGGTTTGGTCGACGGGGCAGGAATCGGAGGATTTAACAGAATTTTTGAAAGGTGAAGAAGAGAAACGATAAATTTCATCTTTAAAAAGATTATTTAAAAAAGACGGAGTAATTTTTTGGGAAGGGTGGTGCTCGATGGTAAGCTGATTTTTGGCTAAGGAAACATCAACCATTTCGACTCCATCCAGTTTGATTAATTTTTTTTCAATAAGAATTTCACAAGAAGGACAGTGGAGTCCGCTAATAAAAAATTTGGAGATGATTGTCTTAGTATCCATTATTACTACAAGTGTAGTAGTAATTAATTTGGATGTCAATAAGATATTGATGGGTCACTTAATGACAAGTTTTTATTATGTTTGGGATATATCTAATTTCCGGAGTAATTTGATGGAGTGAAGTTGAATTTTGGAAGAGCGACCGGAGACAGCGAGCGAGATGAGGACAATCCAAAAGAAGATCAGTACGGGAAACAAAAAGAGCAATAAAGGAAAAAGTGATTAAGGCGGAAAGGTGAAGACTAAAATATTTCTTGAAGGAAAGGGATTTTTGTCCGGTAAGGATAGAAATACGCTGACTGGCATGGCCGGCGAAAGATAAGGTGTTAATAAGAGTAGGTTGAAATTGATTTTTGATAATTTTTTGGAGGGCGGTAAAGAGGGGTAATTGATTGGAAAGTGAACAGAAGACGGAATGGTCGCAGGAAATTTCAATCAGGGTAAAATAATGGTTAAAAATAAAGTTTTTGCCGGGAAAAAAGGGAAGTGAAGATCGGAGAAAATTGATGAGAAAATTCTTGAAAGGGTCGTGATTGGAGAGATGCTCACGTTCGTGGATTAAAATTGTCTGAATCTCGGGAGGAGTACAAATTTTTTTGAGAGAGGTAGATAGATAAATTCGGGGCTGAAAAAAACCAAGAGTTAATGCCTGAGGAAAGGGTGATTTGAAAAGTGAATATTGGGAATTGGTAGAAATTATAGGGAGGGAGCGAAGAAAGTTTCGAGTTTTGTGAAGACTCAAAAGGGAGAGAATGACAGCTTTGAAAATATTTAGATAAAGATAAATTAAAAAAAGACCACCAGCAATATTTACCCAAAACTGGAAAGTATTGGTGAGAGAAAATAAATTGAGGGGATTGAGAGAACAAAACTGAACCAGATAAACTAACTGCATGATAAATCCGGAAAAAATTTTGGGGGTGGAGATAATTAAGAGGGATAGATACAGGACACCTAAAAAGATGAGAGAGGTGAAAGTAAAATTTCGAAAAAATCGAATGTTTTGAGGCATTTTAGGTGTTTTTTTTAAGATATTGTTTGAGAAGTTTTAGGTCGGTATGATTTTGCTTGACGGCATCAACGAATTGGGAAATGGCAAGTTCACCGTAGGAGTCGACCAACTTGTTGAAATGGCCACAAAGACAATTTTTGGCAATGGATTCTTTTGATTTGATGGGGGTATAAAAATAGACACGGCCGATGAGCTTTCGGGAAAGAAGTTTTTTATCGGTCATGCGTTTGAGCTCGGTCATGATAGTGGTGTAGGCGTGTTTATCACCTAAGGATTCGAGAACTTCGGCAGGTTTTTGGGGACGGCCGGTTTTCCATAGAATGTCCATGATTTTTTGTTCAAGAGAACCAAGAAGCCTAGTGTTTGGCATATATACGACAAGTGTAGTAGATTCTTGGAAACTTTGCAAGTAAAAAGATATTTACTTGAGGGAAAATTGATTGTAGAAGTCAGGGGTGTCGTGGAATTGGATGGCATTAATGCCTAATTCTTTGGCGGCGGTAACATTGGAGAGAGTATCGTCAAAAAAGATAACTTCTGACGGTTGCCAGGGGCCGTATTTGAAAATTTCTTGATAAATTTGAGGATGAGGTTTGCGGACACCAACCTGGTAGGAAAGAATATGAAAATCAAAGAGATGCTCGAGTCTTTGGTGAATGTAGGGATAAAGAAATTCTTCGACGTTGGAAAGATACCCCAGAGGGAGGTTTTCGGATCTTAACTGATTTATGAAGTTAATGGTGGTGGAAATGAGATGGTGATTGAAATTTGGGAGGGAATAAACCTGATCTAAGGATGCGATAAATTTGTCCAAATCTCCACCAAGAGAGAGGGCCCAATCGGATAATTTTAGATGACCGGTTTCTAATTGCTGATAAACTAAAACAAACTCAGAAAACATCTGATCATAGGTTAGGTTTAACTGGCCGGCCCAGGTAGTTAAAAATTGGCGTTGAAGAGCGGGATAATACCAAACAACATTGCCGATATCGAAAACGTAACATTTTGGACTGGACATGGAGTTATTGTAGCAAAAGGTTAAAATATAATAAGAAAAATGACAGATGAAAAAATTGTAGAGCTAGTAAGAGGCGGTGATAAAGAAAAGTATAGTGAAATTGTTGAGAGATATGAGAAGAAAATGTTTTATTATATAAAACGGATGATTAATCAGGCGGATGAGGAGGTAGAGGATTTGGTACAGGAGGTGTTGGTGGCAGCTTATGAAAATTTGGCGGGGTTTGATACAAAAAAGAAATTTTCCAGCTGGATTTATAGAATAGCCCATAACAAAGCAATAGATTATTTTAAAAAAAAGAAAACGATAATTGACGTAGATATAGGGGAAAATGAAGAATATTGGATGAACGGAGGGAAATTGCCGGAAGATATAGAAATTGACAGACAGGAGGGCGAAGAGTTAAGAAAGGCGGTGAATAGTTTGGAGATAAAATATAGAGAAGTAATATGGTTGTATTATTTTGAGGACAAAAATTATGATGAAATTTCAGATATTTTGAGAATACCGACAAGCAACGTGGGGGTATTATTATTTAGAGCAAAAGAGAAATTAAAAAAGAGATATGAAAAAAATAAATAAGGAAATAATGGAAAAAATTAGGAAAGATGAGGTGAAAATGAAACCAAAATGGTGGTTTGAGGGGATAAGATGGGGCTTGGAAATGGGTAATTGGATAATAGTTTTGGCGGCATCGGTGTTTTTGGCGGTGGGAATTTTTTGGATAGAACTTATTAGACCGATAAAGGCACTGGATTACGGGAGGTTGGGGTTGGAGTTGATTTTGGAGAGCCTCCCCCATGTCAGTTTGGGGATTACGGTGTTTTTGTTGATAGCCGGAGCGGTGATTTATAAAAACAAAGGAGAAAATTACAAAAAGAGCGTTAAAAGAATTTGGATTACCGTGTTTTTGACGGTAGTGTTGGCGGCGATATTTTTGACAATATTTAGGAAAGTGTTTGAGCCGGAAATTCTTTTGAGAATTATTTGAGCTGGTCGGTGAGATCCTGAAAATCGGAATCCAGATCGAGATCTTCCTGGTTTAGTTGATCCAGTAACTCCTGATCTGAGGACGGGGTGGGAAGAGCGGTAGGAGTCGGTACTGACTGGCTATCGTCGATGTAGACAGGGGGAGAGTCCGGTTGATTCGAAGTCAGACTGCAAGCCGAAAGAAGTAAAACAGGAATGAAAAACACCAATAATTTGAGACCTTTCATTGTCAATTAACGATTGATGGTAAGCATTAATTTTAGTGACTCCAAAAGATTGCTTCTCATGTTTCTAAGATCTTGATTGACACGATTGGTGAGTGATCTTAATTCACTGATGATTTCTCCCGGGTTTTTGTCTTCGACTGAAGTCAATTCGTTGAATTTGGCTTCGAGGACGGCAAAATCATCCTGAAAAGACTGACGGAATTGCTCGAACTGATTTAATTTGGCCTCAACGGACGAATAGTCTTTGTCTGATTCGTTTTTGAGAGTAGCCAAACGGGTGTCGAGATACTCTTTTTGACGAAGACGAAGTTCGTATTGGTTGGTGAGCTTGTTTTTGATATTGCCGAAATAAAAATTTACGGTTCGGGTACGAATTTGATTCCAAAAAGTATTTCTTTGCTGTTTGGCCTGGGTAATGGTAGCCTTGATCTGCTCACGGTTTTGTTGACGCTCTTGGGCCATAGTGGCTGTAGCATCCTGTTTGTCGATTTGAACCTGATCACGATCCTGATTTTGTATCTGGACATAGTCCTGTTTTTGCTGTTGGAAATTAAGACGGTCCTGATCCTGGGCAAAAGCGGGATTTGAACTGAGAATTACTAAAAGAACGATTAAGGGAAGTACTTTTTTGATATTGGTCATTTTATTATTATAAATAATTGCTAACTAATAATTAATACGAAAGAATTCCAGTTTTATTACATGATAGTGAGATAAAGAGGTTGTATATTAAAGTTTTTGACAGCGGGGGCAAAAGAAAGTGCCGCGGCTCGAAAGTTTAATCCTTTGGACGGGAGTTTGGCAGTTGGGACAAGGCTTCCCTGCTTTTTGATAGACATAGAAATGAAATTGGTGGGTACCGGAAGTGCCGTCAGGGCGGAGATATTTTTGGTCTTTGGCGGTAGAACCGCCATGGGAAATTGATTCGTTAATTATTTGAAGCAGGGACCGGTGGAGTTTTTTGAGACGGGAAAGGGAAATTTGGTTTGAGGGGGCGGAGGGATGAATCCCGGCTAAAAAAAGAGCGTCGTTGGCATAGATATTGCCGATGCCGGCAAATTTGGATTGGTCAAGGAGAACTGATTTGATGGGACGGGAAGTCGGAGAAATTTGGTTTTGAAAATATAAGAAAGTAAATTCATCATCGAGAAGATCGACGCCAAGGCCGGATTGAAATTCGGTTAAATCTTTTTGGGAAAATAATTTAATCCAGCCAAACTTACGTTGATCATTGAAATACAAAATCCCCCCTTGAGTCCCCTCTTTGACAAGGGGAGAAAAACAAAAAACAACCCGGGTAGACTTGTTGGGGAGAGAAGAAGTCAACATGTCTTTGGTGGGATGGCCAAAAACAAAATCCCCCTCCCTTCGGGCTTCCCCCTTTGAGGAAAGAGGGACATAAATGAGTTGACCGGTCATTTTGAGATGGAAAAGTAAAATTAATTTGTTGGAAAGATGGGCGGAAAGCTGTTTGCCTTGGCGGGAAAATTTGATGATTTTTTGACCGATTATTTTTGAGAGGTCGGCGTCAAGGGATTTTTGGTTGAAAACGGTAATTTTGGTAATTTTTTGATTGAGAGTTGATTTTTCCAAAAAACGACGAACAATTTCAACTTCGGGAAGTTCCGGCATGTTTTATTTTACCTTAGATTAGGTCGTCGATATCGATAACACTAATGTCGTTGTTTTTGGCTAAATGTTCCAGACCGACAAACATATCGGCAAGGGCATCTTTAATGGATGAAAATGAGTTAAGAAGAACTTGAGTTTCGATAACGTAACCCATGATAAGAACAAGGTCAGATATTTCTTTTTGGCCGTTAATTACGGTATAAATGAGATAGATAAGGATAAGGGAGTGAAAAAAAACAGCGGTATTTTGAAGAGCAAACCATTCAGTAAAACCCCAAAGTGTAAGGCGTTCGAAGTGACGATTGTAGGCTTTTTTTTCTAAGTCGAAATCGTTGCTGTCTTGAAGTTTGGCGTAATAATTTTCAGTTTTGGTGTTGAGATTGTTTTTGAGGCGGGAGTAATGTTGGGTGGTGTAATGGTCAATAGAATAATAAATTAAAATACTGGCCATAGTAAGGACAAATACTCTAGCATCAATAAAAAGAAGGATAGCGGGGATAAAGAGAAAAGAAACTAAACTGTCGATACCGGGCTGTTTGAGATTGTTGAGGGTGACTGAAGTGGCATCGGCAAAATTACGGATGGCCTGGACAATAGCATGGCGCTCGTCACGGCTTTTGGTTTTGAGATCGGAAAGAAAAAGTTCGTGAATATCGAAAACTATGTCGTTGATACAATGTTCGAGTTTGGTGATTGATTTGAGACGGAGAAAGTTGTCTAAAATCCGATTTAGAAATAAAATTCCGGCAACAAGTAAGATTTTTGAGAGAGGTTCGTGGTTTTCGAGATGCCTAATGACGAGGGAAAAAAGATAAATGGTGATTAGAGGAAGAATGGCGGAGATAAAGCGAACCGATAACCAGAACAAAAATAAAATTTTGTTGTTGATAATTTTGAAAATAAAGAAAATTACTTTCCGTGTCTGAGAAGACATATATACAATATTACTAGATTTGGGGTGTGGGGTGTAGAAGAAGCCAATGATAAAATACTCCTATGACAGAGAAAAATATTTTTGACACAGTGATTGTGGGGTCGGGGCCGGCGGGATTGACGGCGGCAATATATAATTTACGGTCGGATTTGAAAACGCTGGTAATTTCGGGAGAACAACCGGGCGGACAGCTGACAATTACCACAATTGTAGAAAATTATCCGGGATTTCCCAGGGGAATCGGGGGAATGAAACTGATGATGGATACCCAGGAACAGGTAAGAAATTTGGGCGGGGAAATAAGAATTGGGAAAGTTGAAAAAATCCAAAGACAAAATCCCTCAAAGTCTCCCTTGTCAAAGGGAGATTTTGAAATTTTTATGGAAAATGGAGATAAATTGATAAGTAAGGCGATAATTGTGACTACCGGAGCACAGGCGAAGTGGTTGGGATTGCCAAAGGAGCAAGAATTGATAGGACATGGAATTTCAGGGTGCGCGACTTGTGACGGAATGTTTTTTAGGGATAAGGTGGTGGCAGTGGTTGGAGGCGGTGATGTGGCGGCGACTGATGCTGAGTTTTTGACTAAATTTGCGTCTAAATTATATTTGATTCACAGAAGGGATGAATTGAGGGCTCAGGTACCGCAACAGAAAAAGATTTTGAATAATCCAAAAATTGAGTTTTTATGGAATAGTGAGGTGAAGGAAATAAATCCCCCTAAATCCCCCTTTGACAAGGGGGACTTGGACAATAATAAGCTACATAGTATTTTGATTAAGAATAATAAGACAGGAGAGGAAAAGGTTTTGGAATTGGACGGGTTGTTTGTGGCGATAGGACATACACCAGCGACAAAATTTGTGGAAGGATTGGTAGAAATGAAGGAAAGCGGGCAAATAATCACGGGTAAAAACGGAGAATATGGGACGATGACTTCAATACCGGGGATTTTTGCGGCCGGAGATTGTGTGGATGATGTTTACCGCCAAGCAATAGTGGCAGCCGGAGACGGAGCCAGGGCGGGATTGGATGCAGAAAGGTGGATTGGAAACCAAAAATGAAAAAAAGGATTGTAATTATTTTGATGTTGGGAACGATAGGGATAATGGGTTTGCAGGGCAGACTTAAAATTCTTGGAGATAGGTTGGTTTCCCCTGTCGGACAGAAAAAAACTTTGGAGGAAATTAAATTGGTGGATCAGTCGATAAAAAATTTGGTGCTACCAAAAAAGGATACCGGGGTGGGTGAAACTAAAATAATTTATGTGACGCCGACTATGTATGATGACGGGAAGCCTTGGGGGGTATCTGAACAGATAGGTGACGTTAGTTGGAGGATTAAAGTCGGAATGGATGCGGAAATGGCGACAGCAGGGGAAATTTTTGAGGCTTTAAATGAATACAGAAGAAATAAGGGATCGTCGGTGTTGACTTGGGATGAGAAATTGGCGAATTATGCTTTGGAGAGAGCTGAGTATTTTGTTTCGAGCGGAGAGTTGGATGAACATAAGGGGTTTGTAAAATTTCTGGAAGAAGAGGATGGATTTAATAAACTGGGGTTTACCTGGTTGGGGGAAAATGCCAGTATTGGGTATAGGCTAAACGGAGTGCATTTGATTGAGTGGGTGTATGCCGGGGATGAACCGCATGACAAAAATCAGCTGGATAATAAATGGGCATATGTAGGAGTTGGAGTAAAAGGAACGGCAAATTGTCTGATTTTTGGGACGGGGAAGTTTTAGAGAGAGGAAACGAGAGAATTTATTTTTTTTATGAAATTTTGTCGGGAGAATTGTTGGGCGTTTTGAATGCAATCGACAGGATTAATTTTGGAATTTTGGAATTTTTGGATGGCTAAGATGCAGGATTTTGGTGTGAGTTCGTCAAATAATACACCGGTTTTACCGTTAATAACGGTTTCGCGGATGCCGCCGGAGTTGTATCCAATGACAGGGCAGCCATAGGATTGGGCTTCGACAGCGACGATTCCA
>Ga0209727_1000918_pt1 | contig 27751 bp, 29 predicted proteins | sample RifGroC1_FD_183995 | JGI IMG/M metagenome (GOLD analysis project Ga0209727, IMG submission 183995) | Groundwater microbial communities from Rifle, Colorado, USA - Groundwater C1 (SPAdes) (version 2) | ecosystem: Environmental > Aquatic > Deep subsurface > Groundwater | place: Rifle, Colorado...
GGAAAACAAGCATTAAGAATTAAGCAAATTTATCATGATTTTGAAGCTGATTACATAGTATTAGACTTACAACAAGCAGGAATTGCAGTTTTTGAAAGACTAGCTGTGCTTACTAAAGATGAAGAACGAGGAATTGAATATGAAGCTTTTACTGTTTTCGAACATAAGTCATTAGATAAAAAATTAATTGAAGAATTGCAAGAAAAAACTTTGGGTTTAAATGCAAGACCAGTAATTTATCCAATAATGGCAAATTCTAAATTAAATAATGATATAGCTGTTGATTTTAGAGATAAATTACAAAGAAGCATGTGTAGTTTTCTTATAGATGATAATGATGCAGAAGTATATTTAACGAAACACAATAAAGAATATGCAAACAATAATGGAAAAGATGTAAATATTAATATATGGTTCACTAAACCATATATTGAAACACAACTGTTAATTAATGAATCAGTAAATCTAGAATACTCTTTTAATGGTGGTAACATAAAATTAGATACTGTTGGAACTGCTAGGCGTGATAGATATACGTCAAATTCATATGGAAATTATTTTATATCATTATTAGAATTAGATTTATTAAAAAATACTAATGATGACTATGATTTCGTATTTTCATACTCATAATACAAAACACCTCAAGAAAGGAGGTATTCCTAATTTGACAAAAAAAATAAACATAGGTCTTCCTTCCGATCCATTTCCTCAATTTGATTCTCCCCAATTCTCAACATCAAATGAAATAGAATTAAATTCTTTATCCTATAATTCTTATTCATTTTCAACAGGAAGACTAGATACAGATAATATCCCCATGAGTGATTTAAAACAATATGTCAAATATCCTATGATATATAATGAAATATTAAGAACTATATCTGAACAAGCTTACGGAACACAGGGAATTTATAGCAACATCTGCGACTACATGATAGCAATACCTACTTTAGCTAATATTACAACTATGAGAAATAAAACTCCTGAATTAAAAGAAAAAAAGAAAAAGTTTAATTTAATATTGAAATTATTAAATCATGATCGAACAACTAGAGATATATTAAGAAATGAATATATTTATGGTACATACATAGGTACATTGCGAGAAACTTCTGCAAATAATAAAAAGCTAGATACTGGATCAATGACAGTGGAATCAATAGATAGAATTGAAGGATTATCATTAGATGATAACTTTATGATTCAACCATTAGATTTAGATTATTGTAAAATAATAGGATTCCAAAATAATATATCTATTGCTGCTTTTGATATGATGTATTTTGACCAATTCAAATATGGTGGACTAGTAAATGAAATCAAAAATTTTCCAAAAGAATTTATGAAAGCATATATGGATTATAAAAAAGACGCTAGTAAAAGATGGTTTATATTAGATTATAGAAAAACTATTGCATTAAAATTTAAATCAAAAGAAGATGAACCGTATGGAAGACCTTTAGGACTTTCTGCATTTACTGATATGAAATCAAGTAGTGATTATAATGATAGTCAATATCAACTAGTCAGTGAATTAGCAAGTAGTATATACTTTATGATCTTGCCAGAAGGTGAAAAAAGTGGATCTTGTAGTCTCAATGCAAAACAGCAGACTGAAGTTATTGAGGCTTTTAAAGGTGCTGTAAAAGTAAACACAAGTGGGGAAAATGCCAAAATATCAACATTGAGTTTAGCTCCAAAAACAGAAATTGGTAGATTAAGTAAAGATTCATCCTTAGTAAAAGATACTTTAAGTGATGAAAATATGAAAAAAATTTCTACAAGCTTAGGGTTTGCTAGTTCTGCTTTAAATGCCGAATCAAGTGGTGGAAGTTCGTATGCTAATTTAGCTGTAAATTTGGATTTGGTATCTTCACAAGTATTTCAATCTGTGAATGAGATAGCTATAGAATATACTAGAGTTATCAATGAATTATTAGGCATTAAACCGCAAGATTATATTGATATTAAGTATTTGCCAATTTCTTGGTTAAACAAGGATGATATGTTTGAGAAAGCACAATCTTTATATACACAAGGAAAAGGTAGTTTAAAATTTTGGATCGCAACAATGGGCGTAGATGTAGATGATTACTTAAGTATGATGGATGAAGAGTTAGAAGAAGACTTTGAAAACAAGTATCCCGTCCATTTAACATCAGCAACTTTTTCTGGTAAAGAAGATAAAGGTGGAGCACCTTTAAAAAAAGAAAAGGATCTTAGCGTTGGAGGGAAAGTGACTCGCAATAACAACAGTAATAATCAAGTAAAACCATCAACTAAATAAATATGGTTTATGTACTATTTAAAGGAGGTGAGAAAGACGAAAAATAGCGTAATTGAAATATCTAAAAAAATAGCAAAAGCAGGTAGAACACCAATTAAATTAATTTTGCACGAATTGCATAAAGATTCTGAAGACTATAATGGAAATGGAATACACTGGACAAAAGAGTATGCTGAAAACAATATCGAATCAGTAAAAGGAATGCCTCTTGTAGCACAATTTATGGATAGCGAAAATACAATTCCTTTTGGAAGTCATGGAGATATGATAGTTGAAGAAAATAGAGTAATTTTTGAAGATAGTTTAGTGGTTGGTTCTTTTGAAAGTGGATACATAGTAGAAAATATTGAAGTAAACAATAAAACAATTGATGCCGTAGTAGGGGTAGGTTATGTGTATGATCAAAGATTCCCAGAATTAGTAGATTATTTGCAAGAAGAATATGATAATGGAAATTCTGTAGAAGGTTCAATAGAAATTTGTGCAGATAAATCATTGGGGAATAAGAAAATAATTTATGATGGGGGATGGAAAGAAAAAAATAGAATTCCTATGTCGTATCAATACTCAGGACATGCCCTTGTAATTGGAGAAGTTCCTGCTGATAAATCTGCTCTCATGTTGGAGTTGAATACGCTCAAGAAAAAAGAGGTGAATATATTGCCAGATAACATAGACAACAAAGATAAAACAATAATTGAAATAAATGCAATGAATTATAATGATATTTCTATGATTGTTGAAAGTAAATTCAATAAAAAACAAAATATAGATGAATCAAATTATTCTTATTATTATGTTCATAAATTTTATCCAACTATATCAACATTCATAATGAAATGTTGGGATAAAACAGGAGAATATTGTCAAATTACTTATACAGTTGAAAATGGTGAGGTAAAACTTGGTGAAACTATTAAAGTCGAGGAAGATTGGAAGCCTTTAAATGGCGAAGAATCTGTCGAAGTTAATACACCAGTTAAAAATATATTAAATAATCAAACAAAGGAGGAAAGTAAAAAAATGGATGAAAAAATCGTATTAGAACTTAATCAAAAAATCGAAGATAAAATTAATGAAATTAATACTCTTACAAACTCCCTAGAACAAAAAGGAGTAGAGATCAATTCATTGACTAAATCTTTGGAGGAAAAAGCAACAGAAATTAATACTCTAACTGAAAAAGCAACAGAACTAGATAATAAAGTAATTGAACTAAACACCAGTATTGTTGAGGTTAATAAATTACTTGAGTCTGAAAAAGCGGAAAAAGAATCTCTTACAGTAGAAGTAAATTCTTTTAGAGAAGAAAAAATTAAAACAGAATCAGAAGCAAAAATTGCAGAAGTAAATTCTTATTTTGAAACAGAAATTACAAAGAATGGATTTGAAGAATCAGAAGTAAATTCTCTTAAATCTTTTGTAGAAGCTATTGATCTGGAAGGATTGAAGAAAGCAGAAGCAGAATTATGTGCAAAGAAATTTAAAGAAATGATTGCATCTCAAGATACTTCTGTTGAAACTAATACTAAGAATGATATGTTTATTTCTATTAAAGAAAAAGAAATGAAAAAAGTTCCTGGTAGCATCCCATCTTTCTTTAACTAAGTTTTAGAAAGTAATTGGTTAAGAAAGTAAAATATATTAAACATAAACGAGTTAAGCTAAAGTAATAACAAAAATAAAAAGAAATGAGGTAATTAATAATGAGTTTATTTAAATTCCATGATTCAAATTTTCTTAATGTATCCAACAAGCCTAATGTAAAGGCAATTGCGGATACATATAATGGTTATCAGTTCAATGTTACATCTGATGTTCAGGTATTAGTTCCAGATTTAGCTACAGCAAAATTAGGTGATATTTATGTTATGTGTAATATCATTGATAAGCCTGAAATCATCAATACAGATTCCTATAAAGTTGTTGCTGATGAGTATATTCGTGCATTTAGACTTAAGGATATGGTAGGACTTCAACTTGATATGTCTGCTGATTTGGTTACTGATGCTTTTGCTGATGTCGCTGTTGGTGCTCTTATCATTGGACGTTCTGTGGCAGATACTACAAATGTTCAAAAATGGACAAAAACAGCAGATCCTTCTGCATATGAGATTTATCTTAAAGTAATCAAGAAAACTACTTTTGGTGCATTTACGATTGATGCAGGTGGTGGAACAGTTGCTGGTGGATATGTTGTAGAGGTAATGGCAAACGATAATCTGTAAGTTATAAGGTTTTGGATTAATGTCAAATAGTTAAACTATAAAATAATAAGAAAGAAAAGAGGTATTAACAATGAGTTTTGGAATAGATTTTTCAAATTTTCAAGAAAATGCAGAACAAGTGGAGATTAATAAAAATGTTAAGAACATTTTAGCAAATACTCGCCCAAATGAAGAAGTAGAGATTTTTACAAATATTGTTTATGGTAAAGATGTATCTAAATATGGTAAAAAAGTTGATACAGTAATGGATAAGATTAAAATGTTGGCTACTGCTGCGACTAATGGCAATAGTCAAGCAATCACAGAACTGAATGCTATTCGGACTGTTACTATTCGTCAACCTTTAGAAAAAAGACTTGCTATTAACAATGCTATGGGCTCGGTTACAAAGGTCGGATTTAATGAGGCCATGTATTATGAAGTATACCAATTGCAAGGTCAGAAGTCTAGAGTTCAAGCTTCGTCTGGTGCCTTCGTATTCCCTACTGTCAAGAAAAGAACTGGTACTATGGAAACTCAGACTTCCACTGGAGGCGTTTCTGTTGATTTTCGTGAGTTACAGAGTGGGGCAACAACAGGATTTGCTGAAGCCAATGAACAGGTAATGACTGACATGGTTAACCAAATGGTTCTTTCTCATATTAATGCTTTACGATCAGGTATTACTTCTGCAACCACTTTAAAGAACTATGCTGAAGGAATTACTAAGACAAATGTTGAGGATGTTAGAAAGAAAGCAAGACGATTTGGTACTTCTGTAACAATTATGGGAGACTATAGTGCAGTTAGCAAACTTGCTGATCTTGCTAATTTTAGTGTTGTGGCTGCTGGCACAGAATTTAGATTCCCAGATTCAGTGATGGAAGAGGTAATGAAAACTGGTTTGATTAAGAATTACAAAGGTAGTATTGTAGTTGAATTGCCAAACTCTTACAACATGATTGATCTTAATACTTCTAGTGATTTCTATGCTCCTCAATTACCTACGACTGACTTATGGTTCTTACCACAAGGATCTGTTAGTCCATTACAGATTTGTCTGCGTGGCGATATGACGACAATGACTGGCACAGATTTAAATACTCGGAGTGTCGTAACTCGCTATGATTGGGAATTTTCAAATTATTTGGTGCCGGAATATGTACCACAAATTGGATATTTGTATGATGCAGCTCTGGCTGAATAACCAGTTATAATTAATTAAATAATTTTATAGAAGATAGGTATTAATTGAGGTTCGAAACTTGATTATCTACTGACAAGGACGGTTTTCCTAACCCGTCCTTCTTTTATTTTATAAAAATTTAGGTGGTGATTCGATAGGAGGAGTTAAAATTGGCAAAAAGACTAACATATGAATCTATTAAAAACTATATAAATAGTGAAGAAACAGGAAATGGTTGTAAAATATTAATTTCGGAAGAAGAATTTGAGTTAGAAAAAGTTACGCAAAATAAAAACAACTCAAAAGTAAAATTAAAAATTCAATGTGGTTGTGAAGATCATAATATATTTGAGCCATGTTTTAATAAATTTAAATCAAATAATCAAAAACAATGTCAAGAATGTGGAAATAAAAATACGGGCAACAAATTACGAAAACCATATGAAAAGGTTAAGTTTTTCATAGAAACAGAAAGCAAAAGTAATTGTAAGTTAAAAAGTAAAACATATGAAAATGCAAAAGAAAATTTAGATATTGAATGCCGATGCGGAACACCATTTCAAACATCTTTTGATTGTTTTTCAAGTGGAAACAAAAGACAATGTGACAATTGTACCTCAAAAATGATTTCACAATTATATAAAATACCATATAGCGATATAAAAGCATATATTGAAGGTGAAAACGGTAATGGATGCAAATTGTTGACTAATGAAATTGATTATATTAATACAAATGAAGATATATTAATAAAATGTTCATGTAAAAAAGAAAATAAATTTATTACAACGTATGATAGGTTTAAAAATCAAAATAAGAAACAATGTGACGATTGTACAAAGATTAATAAAAGAAAAACTTGCCTATTAAAGTATGGATTTGAACATCCTATGCAAAATAAAGAAGTATCTTCAAAAGTAAGGGAAACGCTAACTAAAAATGGAAATGTATCTTGTAGTAGTCAACAAAGATATGTTCACAGCATAATAGGAGGAGAATTAAATTATCCATATTATAATGCATCTTTAGACATAGCATTCTCAGAAGAGATGATTTATTGTGAATGTGATTTTGGTGGACATTGGTTATCTATTAAATTGGGTGGATTAACTCAAGAAGAATTTGATAAAAAGCAAAGAAATAGATGGTACTCTTTATTTCGTTCTCACTGGAGAGAAATCCGTATAATCTCAACTAAAGACCTAATCCCATCAGACCAAAAACTTCTAGAAATTCTATTATACGCACGTACATATCTAAATCAAAATCACCATTACATAAAATTCGACATTGACAATTCAAAAATAATTAATTCTCAAGGTAAATTCGACTATGATTATGGTGAGTTAAGGAGAATAAAACCAATAGATATAGAAGTTCAAGAAGCAATCTAATACTCAATAATCTAAACAAAACAAAAAAATAAAGGGTTAAAATAATGGAGGGAGTAAACTAAAATGGCTATTGATATGAATAGTAGGTCAAAGGTACAAAACTTATGTGATTGGAATGTCTCATGGGAGAGGTTTTCCATGGACGGAGACGAATTCATAAAAGCAAATCAGACAGTGTATATTCCAAATATGGAAATTGAAACACAAGTACAGAATAATAATCTTTTCTTTGTTGGATCAGGGAACGGAGATCACAGTAGAGTTTATATTCACAATCCAGAAATGAGAGAACATCTTGGTTTTGACAACAAAGAAGAAAAGCGAGTTCAACTAATTCTAAGTGATGAAAAATGTAAAGAAATATTTGATTATAAAACATTTAGCACTTTTAAAAAGCATGTAAATGAAAACATTATTACAAATCAAGAAAAATCAAAAATAGTTAATTATGCTAAGAAAAATAAGATAAATAATTATGATCAGATTCAATTTCTAGAAAATTTCACAGGTCTTTCATTCAAAACTGATAAAACAGATGACAAAGAATAAATATAATAATCAAATCATCGGAGGTGATATAGTTTGGGAACTTTACTTCAAAAAATATATGATAAATTTTTCATTAAAGCATCTGATGTGGATTTCACTTACAAACAAGATTTAGTTTTTGAGTTTTTTGAAACTGCCATAGGGTATAGTTACAAAACTACACCACATGATTTGAGTTATACTTTGTATTCTAATAATGCAGTTTTAATAATTTATGATGTAATAGAAAATAGTGGAGATATAACTCTAAATATTAATTATAATACATATACAATTGCGCTTTTAAATACTGATACAAAATCAAATATTGCTACAAAAATAAAATCAGCAATAGAATCTGATTATTCAGTAATTCTAAATGATATCGAAGATCCCATCTTAACAATTACTAAAATTGACACAGATATTATAACATTAACATTTACTGATATAGGTAATACTAATTTAAATCTAATCATAAGTAAAACATATGATGGTATAACAATTTATGACTTAGATATAGATGAAATTGAGCTAATTTCATTAAATATGAAGAAAGCATATTTAGATTACTTATTAAAACCATTATCTCGTCTAAAAAAGCAAATTGGGACTAAAGATTTTAATCGTTTGGAAAGTAAAGTAGAAGAATTAAAAGTTTATTCATTAATGTTAAGTAATTTAAAGGAAGAGATTAAAGATTTTAGACAAGAATTTAATTCCTATTCAAATTAGGTGGTAAAAAATGAATAATAACAATAAGAAAATATTAATTAAAACTCCAAATTGTGAAATGAGTTTTGACGATCTATGCAAAAAAGAGTATCTTAAAATAAATCATCTAATGCATATGATTGAGAAAGAGTTTGGTATTTCTTTGCATGATCACCCTGAGCTAAGAGGGGAGATTCTTGGAATTAGCAATTTTATTAAAAGAATGCCCAATTACCAAAGGGAGATCATGTAATTCAATAAAATAAAGTTAATAAATATTAAGAAAAAGGAGGAGAAATAATGGGATATAGTGATTCTGATTTTATTAGAATATCAGAAAGCGAAGAAGCAACTATTGATGGAGTAACTGCAGGAACAGTAACAGCTAATAAAGTAATTGTTGCAGGAACTAATAAAAATGTTGATGTTCTGGCAGTTGCAGACTTAAAGTTGGGTGTTGGTGCAGGAACCTCTGTAGCCAGAACAGCAGCAGAAATCAACTTGTTAGTACAAGGGGCAGAAGCAGGATATAAAATTAAACATGGAGTTACAGCAATTGGGGCAGCAAGTGAAGATGTTGCAACTGGATTAACTACTGTTACAAATGTTATTGTTTCGATGGTTGGAGATCCTTCAATGACCCATATGTATTCAACTGCAACAATAGGTAATCAGACAAATGCTCCAGTTGCAGGAAGTATAAGAGTAAAATCATGGAAACCAACGGCAGTTGGTGATGTTACACCTACTGCAGCCTCAGACGTTTTTGCCAATGTAGCATGGATTGCCATTGGTACTTAATATTGTAATTTATTAAAACTAAATAAAAATTATTAAGAGGAGGAATTTATAATGGCAACGAATTTTATTGGACGGTCTTTAACAGCGAACATTGCAGAACAAAATGTTACTTTGGATATGTCTTTCATTAATCTTATTGTAAATGATAGCACTTCAATTGTGACTTTGGCTTTTGATGTTGCAAGTGCAAATGCATCAGGAAACTTAATGGTGTTAAAAGCAGGAGAGTCAAGAAAAAATATTGCAGTACCTTTTGGAAAATTGTATTATAAAGCCGCTGCTGACACATCTGCTTTAAGAATTGAAGGATTAGCAAAAGCAGAATTCTAATTTTTCTAAATGTAATTTGAGTAGAGAGTTATATAATTAATTCTCTACTCTATAAGGTTGTGATTTTTATAGACGTTAGAAAAAAATGGATAGATGACAGTTCAAATTATTATATTAAAGAAGAAACAATATCAGATGTAAAAGAAAATTTTGATATTCGCAGATATTATAGTGCAGAAGGTTCCACAACAACAATCGACAACACCACTACGCAAGTAATTATTCAATCACATTTAAACCCATTAAATGAGGGGAAATATGATAAGAAAATTCATATGCCAATTGATACAATTGTAAATACTGGATCAATAGTTGAATGGGAAGGTAGTAAGTGGATTATAGTAAGCAATATTGATAATTTACAAGCATATAAAACTGCAAGCATGATTAAATGTAATAACACCCTCCAATTCTACGACTCATCCTCAACCCTCCACTCTATCCCCTGTATAATCTCAAAAGGTTCAATCTCCCTAGATGAACAAAAAATAATTTCAACTTTAGATTCAGAAATTGCAGTACAAATAAGTAATACTTCAATTACTAGACAAATTAAAATCAATGACATATACAGAATTGGAATTCGGAATTATTACGTAACTGACATTAATGATATTACAATTCCTGGTTTGCTCTTGCTAAAAATGGTTTATAGTGAAGTATCACAGGAAACTCATACATTTATACTTACTATCTTAAATGGATCAAGTTTAAGTATTCAACAAGACAATACGCTTCAATTAAATGTAAATGTTACAGATAATGGTGTTTTATTGGTAAATCCAACAATTACTTATTTGAGTAGTAATAATCTAATTTGTACTGTTAATTCAAGTGGATTAGTTTCAAGCGTTGGAATTGGAAGTTGTAGTATTGGTGCAAGTGCAAATGGAGTTAGTGAAGATATTGTAATTGAAGTTATTGCCGAAGAACAACAGAATTATACTGTTGAGGTTAGTGGTAGTACATCAATAATCAAATCGTACACTAAAGAATATTTGGCAGTATTCAAAAATAATGGTTTGCCTATAGTTAAGGAATCATCTTTTTGGTTAACAGGAGTTGATAATTTACCAACTTCATTAGCAATTATTACATCACAAAATGTAGTTAATAATACTTGTGTAGTAAGGGGCGATACTTTAGGTAGTGTGAAATTATGGTGTAAGAGTACAGATGATTCTATAGTTAGTCAAGATGGAATAGTTATTCAGATTAAGAGTTTGTTTTGATGTAAATGTAAAATTCTAAAGGGTTGTGATAAATTTGTCGATAAATAATGAATTAATTAAATTAGATGGGATTCAAAATCTATTATCAAATATAGGAAATAAAATAATTGAGAATAAAACACTAATGAAATGTTTGCAGTACGATTCGGCAGATGCTTTATCACAACCTGAAGTTACAATAGAACAAATTACTGATATGGTTGGTAAAGGATTAGATCCTGCGAATCAACAAAAACTTTTCAAGATGCCATTTTATGATTCAGTTGTTTCTGATCCTCGTACAGAAATTAGATTTTTTATTCCTATATTTGAACCAAATAATATATATTTAACAAATGTAGATGTATGTTTTCAAATTGTAATTCATAATGCTAAATGGGATTTAGATGGTAATTATATTAAACCATTAGTTATGGTTAATGAAATATTAAAAGATTTTAATGGTCAAGACTTAGGTGGTATAGGGGTTTTGCAATTGAAATCATCTATTAAGGTTGCTAATTGGAATTCTAGTTTTTCTGGTTATTATTTCTATTTAAGTACAAGGTCTGTGTAAAATATGGATATATCACAATATGAGCAATACTTTATATACGATGATCCAGTGCAATACATATCACAGAAATCATTGAAACGTAAAAAAGAAATAGAAATAGAAATTGCAAATATGGATGACAATAATTTAATCAATGATGTAAAAATACCTCAGTTAAAAATTGAATATGAGAATTTACCACTGTTAATTAGACCAGTCAGACTATCAGAATATCTTAATTTTCATATAGCTGTAAATTGCCTATCAATTGATAAAAATAAAATACCCGATCCTAAAGTTATTAGTATGAGTTATTTAGATTTTTTATTTCATTTAATAAACAATGATACGAATGGGATCGTTTATGGCCAAATGCTCATTGAGGTATTTAGATTGTGCTTAGGTCTTGGAAATGAAGATATAAGATACTTAAAAAATGAAAATGGTAAAATCAATCTTAATTTAAATGTTAGGTATGTGTACACCGAAAATAACGAAGAAAAAATAGGATTTAGAGATGAAATAATTGATAAACAGGATTTTGATAATATTAGGAACATAATATTATATCAAAATATACCGGATTATGATGATACATATATTGACCCAAAAGTAGAACAAGTTTTAAAAGAAGCACAAGATTTCATGAATAAAAATAAGAAGAAAATGTGTTCATTTGAAGACCAATTAATTTGTGTAATGCTTGCTTTAAAAGAGGTAAGTCTTGATAATATTAAAAAACTTACAATCAGGAAGTTTTCAAAAATATTAGAGAGATACGACTATAAGTTTCATTATGGAATTTATAAACAAGCAGAAATGAGTGGTATGGTTTCATTCAAAAAAGATATTGATCATTGGATGAGTGAATTAAAGAAAAATAAATATTCAGATGTAGCTATTGAATATGGTCAATTTAAAAATAAAATTGAAAGTGCAAAAACATAATTATACTAATAAGGAGGAATTAAACTATGACAATTAATAAAAAATTTGTTTGTGGCGTGGGAAAAACTTATAACTACGATTCCAATGATAATCTTTTATGGGTTGGTAAAACACTATTAAACAGTTCAATTGAGATATCATCTGGTTCTCAAAATGTAAATGCAGGTCAGGGAAATGCCCTTCAGATGATATATTATCATACTGGACAACTTTCGTTAACTCAAGAGGAACAACAATTTAACCTTTCTATGATTGCAAAAACACTTGGTTCTTCAATTGTTACTGGAGCTAATGTATGGGCAGAAGAAAGTGTTGTTCTTACAGCAAGTGCAGGTGCAGTTTTGGGAACTCCTATTGCTACATCTTCTGGTACAATTTATGGATGGGCAGAATTATCAGATGGTAGTTCTGAGAGATTTACTTTTTCAAGTAAAAACTTCACATTGTCTGGTCAGTCCAGCGGAACTGTTTGTGTAAGATATTATAAATCTGATTCTGCTGCTAGGCAAGTAACTGTGAATGCTAATATTATTCCTGCGACTGTTAGGACTGTAATTGAAGCACAAATGTTCTCTGGAGATCCTAGTAATGTTAGCACATCTACTCTAGTTGGTAAAGTTTTAGTAGAAGTTCCTAGATTGCAATTAGATGGAACAGCTACATTAAATTTAACTACGACTGGTGTTTCTAGTACTCCAATTAAAGGGATGGCACTAGCTTCCGCTGTTGCAGGTTGTTCAAGTGCTGGAGTTTATGCCACTATTACAGAAGTATTAGATTCTGCCAATTGGTATGATAATGTTAATATTTTGGCAATTCAGGATGATACTATTGCCATATCTGTTGCTGTTCCCAGTGCTACGGTTGTGGTATGGGCAGTACCTACAAATGGAGATGCGGCATTTATTGCTCCTGTTGCTGATCTTTCGTTCACAAGTGGAACAGTAGGTACTTGTACAATTGGACTTCACACTGGACTTATTACTAGAGTAGCCGCAGGAAGTTCGGTCATTACAGTAATTATCACAAGTAAGAACACCGTGTCTACAACTGCTACAGTAACAAGTTCATAATAGTTAAAATAATAGTATGAGTATTATTTGCGAATATGGTGTATATCATCAACTTGATATACACCATATAATTAAATGTAATGTTATTAATGAAAATTGTGCGTTTGTCCGTTGGTGTTCTGTAGATCAATGTATTAAAAATACAGATGGATATATAAATTGTAAGGTTAGGAGCGAAGAGATGTCAAGAAAAATAATAGAACAGGAAAATATTATTGAATCAACTCCTAATGGAAAATTAGAAGAAAAGTTTAAATTGAAAGAAGAGAATTGTAAAGTTATATGGGTTAAACAAAATTCTTTTGCTGTTGATTTTAAAGGTTATGGTATTTCTTTTGAGTTAGATGTTGGTAAAAAAGTTAATGAATATATCAAAATTCAATATGAATCTGAAATTGGAAAATCAGACTTTAAAGCATATCCAATTTATGAATAAATAATTATGAGAGACTATAACTCTAATTATAGTCTCTAGTCAAGAGTACAGTTATTTATATTAACTATTTTAATTTTAAAACAAATAAAAGGAGTATTACCATCCAATGAATAAAAACCTATTCACAATTAAAAGAAAACTACACACCAAAAAACATTCCAATCTATTAAAAAATATTGTAAGACATGTTGGTAATTTAACTTCTGAAGATATGGAAGAAATATTAGATATTTTTGGTAATGATTATGTACTTGGCGTTAAATATTGGTCTGGAAGAAAACCTTGTAGTCTAAAAAAGTATTTTGAAATGAGAGATGAATATTTCTTATTGGAAAATAAAGAAATAGTTAATATTGAAGATGATTTTGAAGACAATTATCTAAACATAAGAGAAGTATTTATATGTGCTAGTGATTATGATTATCTGATAAACAGCGAAGATGAGCAGAGATATAAATATAGTGAAGATGAGAAAGAAGAATTAAGGAAATTATATTTAGTAAAATAATTATAAACAATAGCTAAGTTTATAATTATCTTATAAACACAAAACAACCCAAATCCCCCATCAAAATAAGAGGAAGACAGACATTCAAATTGTCTTCTTCCTCTTATTTTTTACTATTTTATAATCCTAATTATACATAAATAAACAAATCCCAAAAACTCACAAAGAGAAAGGACTGATAAAAATATGATCACCAATCGTTACGATGGAACAGTAATAGGTTCGCCATCTCTACAAACATCTGTAGCAGAGGCAGAAATAATCCCTGCAAAAGCAAGAATAATTAATTTTGAATTATTAAATGATCAAGTATGTACAATTTCTATTAATAACCAAACGCCAGTTTATGTTCGTGCGAATCAAGGTATATCTCTTGCTGTAGTTAATAGTTGTAAAATTATGGAAAATAATATTACTTATAATTGGATCGGAATAAATGGATAAAAGGATAAAAGGGGTGAGATAAAAAATGGGATTTAAACATAACCCAAATTTAGGAAGTGGCACCGTTAGTAATATATCTATAAATGGTAAAACAGGTTCGAATATAACCCTTGTAAAATCAGACATTGGATTAACAAATGTACCTAATGTTGATACAAGTAATGCTAACAATATATCCACAGGTGTTATTAATCCTGAAAGACTACCTGTGTCATCACAAATTACTATGGGTTGTTCAAAAATTGGTAATGGTATAAATGTTGATAATGAAGGTTTAATAACAACTAAATTAGGTATTGGATTAAAATATGATGGTATATATAATATAATTCCTGATGTTGTAAACATTGACGTAACACAATTAAAGAATTTTTCAGCTATTGTAACAGGTAGTCCTAAAGGATTTTTTAACAACACAGCAACATTAGCAATATTTGCAGATGGTTCAAAGGGTGATTTCTGGATATTTAATGGGACAAATGGATTCAGTTTGGGAGGCAACACATTTAATACTGGAGACCAACTATGGATTATAAATACTTTTAGTGGGAATCCAGTGAATTTAACTGCTAATCATGTTTATGTAGCAAATACATTGAGTCAGGCAACCACAACAACTTTTGGAACTGTCAAATTAGGTAATATAACACCTTTAGCAGATTCAAGTACTCCTGCTATTGGTACTTCGGTTGCAACGGCTAGAGAAGACCATGTTCATCTTATTCTTCCTGATGCAACAGCTACAGTAAGTGGTAAAGTGCCAACTCCTCCAAATAATACAACTAAGTTTTTTAGAGGTGATGCTATATTTGCTGAAATTCCAAATGTAGTGGGTGCAACATCAAGCACGGATGGAACGGCAGGATTAGTTACAAAACCTATAGCTGGACAACAAAATTTATTCCTTAGAGGTGACGGAACATGGAATGCAGTATCAGGTGGGTTAACTCCTGTGGTAAAAAGTGCAGATTTTACGGCAGATGTAGATGAATTATATTTATGTGATGTGTCAAGTAATTCAATTACGGTTGATTTATCAAACTTTCTTACTTTAAATACTGATACAACATTATATGAATGTAATTTAAGTGCAGGTGAATGTTTTGAAGTTTATATTATAAAAGGCGATACTACTCAAAATGCAGTAACTTTATCTTTTACAGGACTTCAAATTGCTCCATATAATTTTTCATTAAATCTTGAAGGTCAAAGTGGTAGTGATTTTATTTTTGATTCAAATAGCTATTTTAGATTTACATATTCTGGTGATAATTCAATTGGATTTAAAATAAATAGTATGACAGGGAGCGTACCTAGTGATGGATTGCCTACTGGTATAACATTTCCATTTGTTGGATTTTCACCACCTAGCGGATTCTTCGCAGTTGACGGTGCTAGTAAATCAAGAACTGATTATGAAGCATTATTTAATGTACTTACGTTTAGTATAACGGGTACTTTAACAACAGGAACTAAAAATGTCACTACTGGAAGTACAAGTGGTTTATATATTGGTGAAAAGATTGAAGGTACTGGAATTCCAATTGGAACAACTATTACAAGTATTACTAATACTACTACTTTTGTAATCAGTAATAATGCTACAATAACAGGTTCTACTATTATTTTGGTATTACCATTTGGAGCACTAACTTCAACAACATTTAATCTACCAGACACAAGGGGTAAAACCTTAATTATGCCTGATCTAACAGCCGAATTTAAGGCAGTTGGTATGACTGGAGGAAGCAAAACGCATACCAATACTCTTGCGGAATTAATGCCACATACACATTCTTATTATGATAGAGGTAATGGTGCAATTAATCGTGGTGATTGGGGTGGAAGTACAGATGTTGCAGATAATACAGGAGGAACTTATACCACAGGTTCTACAGGTTCGGGGCAAGCTTATTCAATTTTAAATCCGTATGTTTGTATGACTTATATAATTAAATACTAAAATAAATTGGAGTGATTAAAATGAATAATCACAATAAAACTAAATTTGATAAAGAATATGCGACACAATGGAATTTAGAAAGAGATTATTTAGAAAAACAAGGTATTAAATATACGTTTGTTAAAGAGATAAATGGAATATCAACATATAAATACACTAAGAACTCGAAGTTATTCAAAGCTTTGAGTTCTTTTTATATGGAAAATAATATGTAATTAAATAAGATTGAAAGGAAAGTGATAGAATTTTGAGAAAAGTATTTTTAGATGATTTACCACATAAAAAGGGCAACAATAATAAAATTGATTGGAAAAATAGCATTGGAGCATGGGTACCTTTCATATATGATAGTATAGAAAATAAGGTTCAAATAGTAAATTATAACGAAAAATATTTATATATTAAATATAAGGATGAAGACATTTTTAAAATTTTAACAGATGGTTTTGCAAAAGGCAAACTTGGTAAATTATTAGGTATAGTGACGATGAAATTTAGAGCAAACATCGGAGAAAATATAAGGAATTTAACTATTATAGATAGAGAATATAGAATAAATAAATATGGTCAAAACCAAAAATGGTATCGCTATAAGTGTAATTTATGCACGTGGGACAATGGTTATATGGAAGAGTCCGCTTTATTATCAAAAGGTCAAAATTGTTCTTGTTGTAGTGGTTCTGTTTGCGTGGAAGGGATTAATGATGTTGCTACTACTGATTTAAAAATAGTTAAATTTTTTAAAAACCTTGAAGACGCTAAGAAAAATACACACGGAAGTGAGAAAACAGTACAGGTAATATGTCCCGAATGTGGTGAGGAAAAAGAGATTGCAGTATGGATATTATGCTATTATGGTTCAATCCGTTGCACATGCGGAGATGGATTTTCGTATGGACATAAATATATTTATAACCTCCTAACACAACTTGACCAACAATTTAAAGGAAATTTGAGGTTTGATTGGTGTAAATTTTATAATCCTTATAAAAACAAAGATATGAATGGAGAATACGACTTTGTTTTGGAAAATAATAAAATAATTATTGAGGTTGATGGAGAATTTCACAGAAAAGATAATATGATGAATGGTCAAACCAAAGAAGAATCTAAATATATTGATGATGAAAAAGATAGGCTTGCTAGTGAAAATGGTTATAAAATAATTAGAATATATTATGACGATAAAAATACAGAAATCAAGACATATATATTAGAGTCAGAATTAAACAATATATTTAATTTATCGAGTATTGATTGGGATATATGTGAAAAATTTGCCTTATGCAATTTAATAAAAACTGCCAGTGAATATAAGAAAAATAATCCAGATGTAACCAGTATACAAATAAGTGAGTTAATGGGGTTAAGTATTCCTACGATAATAAGTTATTTAAAGAAAGGTTCAAAAATAGGTTGGTGCAATTACAATCCAAAAGAAGAAAGTCATAAAGCGGGCGCAAAAAGTGGAAAAGCATGTGGTAAGCCAGTAGAAATATTTAAAGATTTAGTTAGTTTGGGTATATTTGAATCCACCTTAGACCTCGAAAGGCAATCAGAAAAATTATTAGGAATTAAATTAAATCACTCTAGCATTTCATTAATATGTAATAATAAAAAAGATACATACAAAGGATTCACATTCAAATACATACCTAATCAACAACCAACTTCCCAAGAAGAAGCACCCAACCAAGTTGCTTCTTTTTAATTTATTAAATAATAATAATAATAAAATAAAATCTTAATTTATTAAGTTTTTTATAAGTAAATGAATTTAAATAAAATAAATAAACAATAAAAGGAGAGGATTCTTTGACAATTTTTTCTTCGGACTATAGTTCAAGTTCTGGAGGTTCTACCCTAAAAATACAATCAATTACCTCAGATAGTCTTACTAACGATTGGAACTATTGTATATTAGCAGATGCTACAACTGGAAATATAACAGTAACCTTACCACTTAGCACAGCAAATTCAATAGGACGTTCTGTAACAATAAAAAAACAAAGTAATGATAACAATACCATTTGTATTAAACCATCAGCATCAGATAAAATAAATAACTCAACAGATTACATATATCTATATAATAAAGATGATTGTATTACAATACTTTCAAGCAATAATGGCAAATGTGAGACATTGCCGGATAATCGCAATTCAACAGGTCAGAGTAAATCTTATATGATGGCTAAAACTAATACTGTAACAAATTTTCCATCTATTCCAGTCGATATAGATTTTGACACTGTAGTTGCTTCTTATGGTAATGATATTACTGTTGATACTAATGGAGTATTTACTTTAAAAGCTAATAAAACATATAAACTTGAAGCAGAAATAGCATGCAATGGTACCGGAAATGGTCAAATTGTTTATACGTGGGTTGATTCAAATAACGTAGAATTGGTCGCTAATACTGGACGCGGAGTTATAGAAGGAGATACTGATTATACGCATAGTATAGCCAATGTCATTTATACTCCATTAGTAGACGCTCAAGTTAAAGTAAGAGCGATATCAGGTACTGCAACTGTTGGCAACTTGACTGTTGCTTCCACAAAAGCTTATATTGAATGTTTGACAACTCAGGCTACTGTAATTAATACGGTTGATTACATATTCGCAAGAGTTACTTCTAATATTACTACTGCGAATACTATTATTCCAGTTTCTCCAGTAGTAGGGAATATTGGAGTAGTAAATAATATGTTTTCTTTAATTGCAGGAAAAACATACGAATTAGAAGCATTCATAGAGTTTAATGGAAATACAGGTAATGTTTGGGCAGAATATGTATGGACTGATTCCTCTGGAACTTATTTGCCAACTAGTACTACAGGTTTATCAGTTCCAGTGCAAAGTGCATCTGCAGATTCTAGTTTGCCAACAAAAGCTATTGTTACTCCTACTCAAAATATGTCAGTAAAAGTAATGACAACAGGGACTGTTGCTGGCATTACTGGAATAGCACTTACTAGGTCATATTTTAAGATAACCCAAATTGGTTCAACAGCACAAACTTTAAACTCAGGAACGAAAGCACAAAGAATTGCTATGTCTCCAACTGTGGGGTATGAGTTTTATCAAACGGATAATGGTGAAGGGAAGTATATTTACAGTGGTGGTCAGTGGTGTCAAATAAGTGGGTTATCTTATATGAGTGGTTATAAAACAGTATCATCTGGTGTAGCTACTGGGACTATAATTAACTTTGTTGTAAGAGATAGTTTTAACATGGGTACAATAACTCCTCCAAGCATTCCCTTAAAGGCAGGAAAGACGTATGAAATACACGCATTTACACAAATTGATGGTTCAGCTCCTGCTGGTGCAAGATTTGCTTTTGTTAATGCAGTTGGGGAAGCAGAAATAGTTGCATTAAACCACGGGGTTTCTTACACTTCAACATTCACTGGACATGTCGGGCCTCAGCCAGTTGCAGGTGGATTTTATACGCCTAGTGCTGATATTGATTTAAAATTAAAATGTATATCTATCTCTGGTTCTCCAGAGTTAGCATATGAATCTTTTAGGTTGGAAGTAAAACAGATATCATAATAAATAAATAAAATCTGCAATTGTAAAAAGTAGGGATTTGGATTAGTTTTCTCTTTCCTACTTCATTATTAGCATAAAATAACAATTTAAAATTAATAATAATAAAATAAATTATAAAGTAGGTGGGTGAAATTGGCAAAAGGCAAAGTTAATAAAAATAATCCAGATAATAAGGCAAACGGAAATGTAAAACAGAATAAATTAATTAGTAGTGAGCATTGTGAGAAAAATTGTAAGGATGTTGGGATTTGTGAGAAATATAAAAGTTATATAAATTCTATGATACATGGAAAGCGTGGGTATGGCTTGAATTGCTCTAAATAAATAAATATTTTTCAATGGATTGAATCTCATTCTTTAATTAGAATGAGATTTTATTGTGTTGAAAAATCAATGCAATAAACAGGATAGGGTAGCTCCCGAAAGTCGTAATCCTTAACGATTTCCTGTTTATATACCTTTTAAGGAAACAAATAAAATATTAAAGGAGATGTTAAAAATGGAAAATGAAAAAGAATTAGTAATTAATGGAAGCACAATGGTTAATGGGATTGAAATACCAAACATATGTGGTGGGTTTAATAAAGACTCAAAAGTTATTCTAGCAAATACTGTATCTAAACTACACGGAAGACCACTAGGAGATATTAACGCATTGATAAACAATAACAGATCACATTTTGTTGATGGTATTGATATTTTTAATTTAAAAAATAATAAATATTTAATTAATATACTAATTGATAATAAAATTGTTACTAAAAATGCAGTAAACGCTAGTAAATATATATATTTACTTAGTAAATCAGGATATGAAATAATATGTTCAATTTTAGAAAATGCCAATAAAGATACTATTGATCAAGTATTTAGGAAATGTTTTAATTCATTTAATACTAATATAATATTTTTAAATAGATATGAAAGTGAATTTAAGAATTTATTATTTAGCATATTAGGAAATTTTATAGCAATTAAATGTCAGTTTCCAATTTTACAATATAGAGTAGATTTCTTTATTCCATCATTAAAGTTAATTATTGAAGAGGGACATATTTATAATAAAGAAAAAGATCATAAAAGAGAAGAAAATATTCAGGAAGAATTTAAAAGATGGCATGTAGAAGATGAATATACAAAAATTAATATATTAAGAATTAATAAAAACAATGAATATGTGGGAATAGGAGAAATTATGAAAATTGCTACATATTACGGTATATTTAAAGAAATGTATATAGGTAGGAAAGATAGACTTTCTTATGTAGAAAATTTGTATGATTATTTTATGGACTTTTATACAAAAGAATATTGTGATGAAAAGAATATATTCAGGTTAAAATCTAATACATACAATTAGATGAAATACATTGGATGTGTAGAAAGGGGTATACTTGGAGGGAAATTTATAGAGATTTGGTAAAAGAATATCCTAATCAAGTTGAACCAGTTAGGGCAGAAAAATCTATTAAAGAGTTGAAGAAGGCTAAGAGAATTGCTATTGATAGTAATGAGTTTAAGAAGTTGAAGTAGGTTTGTTGAGATATGTTTGTTTGAAGACATAAATAAAATTAATAAATAAAATAATAAAATAAATAAAGGCTTTGCTTTAGGGTGATGTCTTTGTTTGATATTGGAATATTGGAGATGAAATAAAATTAATTATATACACGCATATGATCTTTCAATGGAATCAACAGGATTTTGTATATTTGATGAAAATATGAAAGCAGTGTTGATTGATTCTATACCCACGAAGAAAAGTCAATCTCATGGAAAAAGATTGAAAGTAATTGCTGTAAAAATGGCTGAATTAAAAACAAATTATCCTACTAAAACAATTGTAATTGAAAGAGGATTTAGTAGATTTAATATGGCAACTCAAGTTATTTATCGCGTTCATGGTGTGACAAACTTAATCTTTCACGATTGTGAGCAAATATATTACCCTCCTAAGACAGTTAAGGAAGCAATATTAGGTGGAAATGCTACTAAGAAACAAGTACAGGATGAAATTAAGAAAAGATATCCTGATTTAGTTTTTAAGACAGATGATGAAAGCGACAGTATGGCAGTAGGGATTACATATTTCATTAAGACTGGGCAATTGGAATGGGTTAAGGATGTTGTAGTTAAGGAGAAGAAAGTTAGAGTTAAGAAGGATAGTAAGGAAAAGGTTGATAAAGAAAAGGTTAATAAATAATTTTACATAGAATTTTAGGCACTAGAAATAGTGTCTTTATTTGTGTGTAAAAACACAAAGCAGGATAGGGAGAGCTACCCGATAAGCCAATTAGTCCTATTGGTTTCCTGCTTATTGCTTTTTGGAGGACAAATAATACGAAGGACGGTGTTGTGATAATGGCATTAAAAAAGTTTACAGATGAGAAATTAATTGAAATCATGAGGGATTATATCAAGGAGATTGGAATACCTAAATCTAAGGATTTTAAAGCAAAGAATGGATTACCTGCTAGTGAATTGTATAGAAAAAGGTTTGGAAGTTGGTATGAATCATTATTGCTTGCAGGAGCAAAAATACCAGAAGATAGACAAAGATTTTATCAAAATGATAGATTAACAGACGAAAAACTTTTAGACGATTTGAGAATAATTACAGAAATTCATTTAAAAGACAATGTATATTTATTGAATAGTTCTGATTTTATAAAATATAACACAGTTCAATCTTATTCAGCTTATGAGAGAAGATTTGGAAGTATAGAAAATACATATAAATTAATTGGATATGACTATAATATTTTTAATAATAAAGCGTTAGAAAATGATATGTTACTTAAATTAAAAGAAGTAAATAACATATTAGGTAAAACTCCTAATACATACGATTTAAACAGTTTTAGTCAAACTAAAGAAGGATATTATAGTGCTAGTGCATATGATCGTCATTTCGGAAATATATCAAATTCATTATTATTAGTAGGATTAAAACCGACACAAGGTAGTATTACTAGAAAAATGGATGAAGAAGGATTGATTCAAAGTTTAAAAGACTTTTATGTAAAATATAATAGAATACCATCTCAACCAGACACAAATGAAGAGAAAGGTATGCCAGGATATACAACCTATGTTAAAAGGTTTGGTTCTTGGGATACCGCCTTAAAGAAAGCATTTGGTAATAAATTTAGACTTAAAAGAGTAGCAAAAGCTATGACCACAAAAGGTGGTAGATTGTGCAAATCTATGTTGGAATATTTATTTGCTACAATGTTAGAGGATCATAATATTGACTTTAAATTAGATAAAATATATTACAGAGATTATATTCCTGATTATAAGGGAGGATATAGATTTGATTTTCTATTACATTTAGATGGTAAAGATATTTTTATTGAGATATTTGGATTCTTAGGGAAACAATTTAAATCACAAGTTAAATATGCAAGTGATAAGGATACTAAAATAAAGTTATGTAAGGATAATGGATTAACTTTATTGTCTTTTTATCCATATCATATTTATAGAAAAACATCAGATAAAATATATGAAATATTTGAAAATAAATTAAAGGAAGTGAAATAATTGGCTAAAACAAAAATAAATAAAAATATGCTTAGGGAGATAGCACCAAAACTACCTGAAGTAACAAATGAAATGTTTGAACAATGCAATCCAGAAAATTTAAAGCTAGTTAAAGAATTTGAAGAAATGCATCCCCTATTATCATCCCAAACTAAGTCACAATATCGTAGTGGTGTAAAACAGTTTGTATGGTGGGTTAAAACAGCATTAAATGATAAAGCATTTTATCAAATTACTAAAAGAGATTTTAATAGATATTTAAGTTATTTAATTAACAGAGGAATGTCTAGTTCAGGAATAAAATTTAAGAAGAGTTGTGTAAGTACAATTTGTGAATATGCAGAAAGAATTCTATCCGAAGAAATGAAAGAATATGAAACATTTCACAACTTCACGAAAACAGACATAAAGATACCAAAAAATTATGTCTATAACAAAATAGCAATAACTGAAGCGGAATATAAAATATTAATAGATACATTAATGGAAGATAAAAATTATTTAGCTGTCGCTTGGGTATCTTGTGCCTTCAATACTGGTGCAAGAAGGGGAGGGCTTAGAGGATTTAAAACTGAAATTATATATAAACCAGTAATTGAAGGTGCAGAATATGTAATGTCAAATACTGTTAGAGAAAAAGGGGCATCTGAAGATGGTCATCCTTGTGAGTATATAGTTCCGATTACTACTTTATATTATCTGAAATTATGGGTTGAAAAACGAGAATATGAACACGAATATTTGTTCACAGTAAAGCACAATGGGACGTATAATCAAATCGCTTTAGGATGGGCAGACGATCTTTGTTCAAATGTTTTGTCAGATATATTAGGAAGAAGAATAAATCCTCACCTCTTTAAAGCCTCGGCAATAAGTAATTACCTTGCTAGTGGTATGGATCTAAAATTTGTTAGCAAACATATAGGCCAACATGCAGATATTTCAACTACATCGTCATTTTATGATTTAAGAACATTTGCAGAAGAAAAGAATGATATGTTAAGAAAAGTTAAATTTGTGGAAACTAACAAAGAAGTTATTGAAGAGGAAATAATTCCATAATAAATTCCTCTTCTATCCCTCACCTCAACCCCATAACTTCCAATCAAAATCGAATTTTATTTGATTATTAAGATCATAAAACCCTTATATAGCAACATTTTTCAAATCGCCAACTCTGGCGATTTTATTAATTTACAGAGATATTTAAATATTCAATACAAAAATAAAAAGGAGTGTCATTTAATTATGGAAAAAGTTACATTTAGATATTCAGATTCTAACTTTTGTGCTTTCTTAGTTTATTTAGGTTTTGAGATCATTGGATTTGATATTGTAGAAAAGCGTGGAAATAAAGCAAAAGTATTTCTTCATTTTGAAGGAGTTAGAGAAGAATTAATTGACTTATTTAACAAATTCCATACCAATGATATTCAGGTTAACCCTAATACATTTGGAAAATCAAAAAATGCTGTATTGAAAATAGTTAAAGAACACTTACACAAATACATAAGCAATAAATAATTAATTATAAAGTAAGGGAGGCATTTAATTATGCTAGTAATCAAGAAAAAGAAATTAAGAGTTAGCGATGTAGTTACAATTAAACAAATAAAAATATGGAATTTAGCAGATATTATAACAATAAAAGCAGGTACAGGGGTAGGTAAGAGTTGGTTAATTAAAAATATACTCTATGATATTGCAAAAGGTGAAAATAAGAAAATATTAATGCTTATACATAGAAGTAATTGTACAGAACAATTTATTGATGAAATAGTTAGAGACAATAAATCAGATGTAATAGACATTAAAACATATCAAAAACTAGAATACAAAGAACTGAAGCAATATTTCAATGATTTAAGTGAATATAAATATATTGTTTGTGATGAATTCCATTATTTCATGTCTGATGCGTCTTTCTCAAAAACAACTGATATGTCATTTGATTTAATATTAAGTCAATCATCTGCAATAAAAATATTCATGAGTGCCACTGGCGATCAAATGAAGAGATTTATCAATGAAAATAAAGGAATAGAAACAATAGACTATGAGTTACCTATTGATTTTGATTTTATTGAGGATTTATCTTTCTTTCACAATGATGAGACTTTTGATATATTTATGGATGAAATAATTACAAGAAATGAGAAAGCAATATTCTTTATTCAGTCTGCAAAGAAAGCATATGAATTGTGTAAAAAATATAAGGATTATTGTTTATTTAATTGTAGTAAGCATAATAGTGATTATTATAAATACGTAGACAAAACAAAGATTAAGGAAATGTTAAAGAATGAAAGATTTGAGGAATTAATACTTATTACAACTACTTGTATGGATGCAGGGGTTAATTTGGTTGACACTGAAATCAAGCATGTAATATGTGAAGTTGAAGATACTGGTACGCTTATTCAGTGTATTGGAAGAAAAAGAATACAAGACGATGAAGATAAAATTCATTTGTATATCAAAGTTATTAGCAAAAATTCTTTAGGAGGGAAAGAGACTCAATTAAAGAAGAAAATACATATGGCTAATTTCTTAAAAGAGCATACAGTAAAAGAATTTATAGAAGAATTTCCGAGACAATATGATTATTCAAATATGGTTTATGATAATGTTGTAAAAGAAGATAATAAAGGGACTAAGAAAATAAATGAATTAATGTTTTTCAAATGTGAAGAAGATTTATCTGAAATATTGATTATAAAAGCATATGGAAAATATGGTTATTGTAGATATTTAAAGGAGATTTTTGGAGTGGAAAATTATAGGGTTATTGAAGAACAAAATGCAATTGATGAGTTAGAGAAATATTTGGATAGAATTATTGGTAAGAAATTATTTAAAGATGAGCAAAAAGAATTAATTGAGAATATAGATTTAAAAGACAAAAGAGGCAGAGTACAAAAGTCAATATCTTTATTCAATGCTTATTTTGATGAAAACAAATTGCCATATATAATAAGATCAGATACAAATAATATTAAGAAATTAGAGGATGGGACTAAAGATATCAATTTTAAAAAGGTTTATTGGATTATTTATAAATTAAATGACTATAATCCAGAAAATGTGGAGTAGGCTTATTAAGAGCCTTATCCATGATTTCTGGATTTATTGTAGTTATAAATAAAATGGAAAATCAATATTTTATAAAAACAAATAACAATTATTAAAATAATAATATATCCATGAAGTAATTTTGGGACACCAAAATTGCGTAATGTTCCGTAGGACAAATATAATCATCACATAATAACAAACTCAAAAGAAGAACGAACAATGGTCGTGCAGTAGCTCGCCCCTTGTTACCAAACATTCGCTATCGCTCAGTTTGGGATTTGATTAATTAATTAAATTATTTTTTCATTTAATTATTATATTAAAACAAAATCTCACAACAAAAATCTCATCTTCAATCAATCCACAATCCAATCACACGCACCACAATCGTCTGTGTTGAGTCATAATTTATTGTTGGTGTGATTGTATGGGTCGGAATTGATTTGAGTGTTTTGAGATGATTAAATTAATAAAAGCACTAAAGAAAAGAGACTCTAATCCAACTTAGAGTCTCTTAAAATCAAAAACAATTAAATTACATAATATTATTTGTTACTTACTAATTACACAATCTCATGTAATCTATACATTTCCTCTACTAAAACATTCACCTCATATTCATATAATTTACAGGCAATGGAATATAACTCATCTATCATACCAATTTCCTCAATATATTCTAATTTGCTTCTTAATTTAGATTTATGTGTTTTATTATAAAATTCCATTCTAGCATTTATTCTAGTTTTATATTTTAGTTCAAATGCTTTATAAAGCTCACTCCATCTATCGTTAAAATTACTGCACTTCATTACTACACGATTAAGAATTTGTCTTTTGGAAGCAAGAGGAATGTCTTCGACCAATCCTTTAATAATATCAGATTTATAATCAATATCATTTTTTTGTTTAGCAATTATTCCATTTTGATTAGTAATAACTGCAAGTGTTGACTTAAATAACATTTTAGTTGGTTC
>Ga0209727_1000922_pt1 | contig 27643 bp, 26 predicted proteins | sample RifGroC1_FD_183995 | JGI IMG/M metagenome (GOLD analysis project Ga0209727, IMG submission 183995) | Groundwater microbial communities from Rifle, Colorado, USA - Groundwater C1 (SPAdes) (version 2) | ecosystem: Environmental > Aquatic > Deep subsurface > Groundwater | place: Rifle, Colorado...
TTACTTTTAGGAGAGTAAAAAAACGTCAAGATCTTAAAAGATTATGGGATAGTCTAAAAAACAAAATTTGCCGTTTATAGACCCATTATTTGAAACATAAACTTAATATTTAACAGTTTAACTGTTTACTTATTCTTCCAGATGAATTTGTTGTAAAGGATATAAGAATAGGGAATAATGACGAAAGCGATGATGAGGATTTTGTATAAATACCAAAGATCTCTTCCAAAAACTCCCACTAAAATTTGCATTCCTATTGTTTGAATGGCAATCGATCCGGAAGAAACTAAGTTAAATTTTAGAAAACTCATCAAATAATTTCCTGTTCCGCCTTCGATTTTTTTATATCTAAAACTCCAAAAGTTATTCAAAATAAAGTTGGAAACAATGGCTGTCTCTGTACTCAAAAGGGTAATCAACCAAACTGCTTGATGGAATTTTTGGATTCCGAGATAGGAGATGCCAAAATCGACCCCGAAACCGATCAGGCCGACGATAACAAATTTAATAAATGAAGAATGGGTTAGAACATATTGAATTATTTGAAAAACATATTGAGATGCGTTGATTTTAGAAATGCCAAATTTTCTTTCTTTAAAATTAACGGGAATTTCGGACATTTTGGCGTTATTTTTAAGAGCATAGTCGATCATGGCGACTTGAAAGACATAACCCGAATAATTTTTAATGTGGTCAAGCGCTCCCTTGATGACCCAGGTTTTTATGGCTCGATATCCATTTGTCCACTCGCTTGTTTTCAATTTCATAAAACCCAGTCTGATAAAGAGATTTGCTCCGATTGACAAAATTTTTCTATGGATTGCCCAGTTTTTTGGTATTGACCCGCCTTTTGAGTAACGTGTGCCAACAACAAAATCAGCTCCTTTCTGAATTTGCTCGAAGAACTCTGTTAATCGTTCCGGGTCGTGCTGGTAATCGGCATCCATCTGGATAATAAGATAAGGATTGAATTTATTAATAGCGTAGTTAAATCCTCTAAGATATGCCTTGCCAAGTCCTTCTTTAGGAACTTCAATTATATGAAGAGTCGGAATTGTTTTTTGAAGATCTTTGACGACATTTCCTGTGTTGTCTGTTGAGTAACTGTCGACAACAAGAATATTAATATCCCAATTGACCAGTTTTTTGTTGATTTCTTCGATTTTTTTAATGAGGGGCGCGATATTTTCCGCTTCATTAAAACTAGGCAAGATAACTACAGCATTTCTCATAGGTTTTTAAAATAGTTGATCGTTGTTTTTAATCCTTCTTCAAGTTTGATTTTTGGCTCCCAGCCTAATAGCTTTTTTGCCTTTGTTATATCAGGACATCTTTTTTTTGGGTCGTCTTCTTCGATAGGTAAAAAGGATATTTGTGAATTCGAACCAGTCATTTGTTTAGTTAGATTGGCGACGTCAACTACTTTCCTTTCATCAGGATTTCCGATATTAATAATCTCTCCTTTGAGATTGTTTTTTTCTCCAAGGGCAGCAAGCGCCTCTACCATATCAGAAATATAACATGAAGAGCGCGTTTGTGACCCGTCTCCGTATATTGTCAATGGTTGATTGTTGATTGCTTGATTAATAAAATTAGAAATAAAGCGACCGTCTTCCTTGTTCATGTAAGGTCCATAGGTGTTAAAAATTCTGGCAATCCTCGCGTCAATATTATGTTTACTGATATAAGCCGCTATAACCGCCTCGGCAAAGCGTTTTCCTTCATCATAAGATGATCTTGGTCCGGTGGTGTGGACGTTGCCATAATAAGTTTCCGGCTGGGGGTTGACTTTAGGATCTCCGTAGACCTCGCTGGTTGAGGCAAAGACAAAGGTTTTACTCTTGCTTTTGACAAAAAAGTCTAGAAGATTAATCAAGCCAATACTATTTACTTTGAAAATTTCAAAAGACAGTTTTTTAAAAACTGCCGGAGAAGCTGGGGAAGCAAGGTCAAAAACAATATCGAATGATGAAAGGTCTTTATAATTATAATCGACTAAATCCACTTCGATTAATCGAAGTGACTTATTATTGATTATTTCCTTTAAGTTGTTTTTATTTCCTGTAATAAAGTTATCGATGACTGTGACAGAATGACCATTTTTTAGGTAGTGTTTAGTTAGGTGGGAACCGATAAATCCAGATCCGCCTGTAATTAAAATATTCATGGTCGTCCTATTGAAAAGTACTTAAAGCCTAACTTTTTCATTAGTTCCGGTTCGTAGATGTTTCTGCCGTCAAAGACAAAAGGCTGATTCATAATTTTTTTTATTTTTGCAAGGTCAATCTGTTTAAATTCGTTCCACTCGGTAATGACCAAGACCGCGTCGGTTTTGGCTACGGCCTCATAAGGATTTTTTTTAAAACTGATTTTATTTTCAAAGAATTTTTTGACATTTTCCATAGCCACCGGGTCATAGGTCTTGATTTCAAATCCTTGTTTTAAAAGCTCGCTGATTATATATAAAGAAGGCGCTTCTCTGACGTCGTCGGTATTTGGTTTAAAGCTCAATCCTAAAATTCCTATTTTTTTACCCGGGGAGTTATTGGCCACGACGTCGACAAAGCTATCCATGGCGGTTTTATTAATCTCTTCGGCCGCCTCTAAAAATTTTGAATTGATAGATAATTTTTTGCCGGTATTTAAAAAAGCTCTTACGTCTTTCGGGAGACACGATCCGCCGTAGCCGACGCCAGGGTAGAGGAAACTGCGGCCGATTCTATTATCCAGACCAACAGCATCAAGAACTTCAACAACGTTGGCGCCGGTTTTTTCGCAATAAAAGGAAATTAAATTGGCAAATGAAATCTTAGTCGCCAGCATTGAGTTTGAAGCATATTTAATCATCTCCGCCGAAGCTAGATTGGTGATGATTCTTTTTCCATTGATCGGTTGATGAAGTTTGATTAATAGTTCGATGGCTTTTTTGGAATCGGATCCGATAATAACTCGGTCGGGGTTGAGAGTGTCAAAAATGCCAGTGCCTTCTCTTAAAAATTCAGGGACAGAAGCAACGGCAAATTCCGACGATTTCGGTTTGTGCCTTTTGATTACTGTTTCGATTTTTTTGTTTGTACCGACTGGGACGGTGCTTTTGCAGGAAACGACAGTAAGCTTGCTTTTTAGATTTTTGCCGATTTTTCTGGCAACGTCGATGACGGCATTTAGATCAGCCTCGCCCGTTTCTTTTGTTGGAGTGCCAACGGCAATAAAGACGATCTCCGATTCACTAACACTATTTTCATAGTCGTCGGTGAAAAAAATTCTTCTTGCTTTTATATTTTTTTGAAGAAGTTCTTTCAATCCGGGTTCAAAGATTATGGGATCGCCTTTTTTCAAGCGGGCAAGTTTTTCTTTTGTGTGACCGACGACCCAGACTTTATTGCCAAAATCAGCAAAGACGCAGGCTGTCACCAAGCCTACATAACCATGACCAACAATTGTGATAGTCATAACTATAAATTATAAATAACAAATAACAAATGACAAATGAATATTAAATAATTAATATTTAAATATTAAAACATTTGTTATTTATCATTCATTTGCGGTTTTGTCATTTGACATTTGAATTTTTATTTCTTCAAGTCCTTCGTCAAAAGTTTTCATTTTCCAAAAATTATTTTTCTTGCTTCTGATATTGGCATATTGAGGTAATCCCGGCTTATTTTTCATGTATTCTTCATAGGTGGTTTTTCCGATGAGCGACTTATCAAGATTAAACTTTTCCGCAACGAGCATTGCTGCCTCATATGGTGATAACGCCCTTCCACCTCCGAGGTGGAAGATTTCTGGCGAGTAATTATTTAATAGATGTTTTAGGCCAAAAGCAATGTCGTCGATTAAAGTTGGGGTCATCAGGGAGTCGGTAATCATGAATAAGGGTTTTTTTTGCTCAAGATAAGATTTAAACGTGCGGAAAAAATCTTTTTTGATTTCAAATTTTGCACGATAAGGATAGGAAATCCTGACGATCATTGCTTTATTATTGACAATCTTTTCCCCTTCGTATTTTGACTGAGCGTAGATTCCTGGAGGATTGGGAGTAGAGTCTTCAAAATAAGGGGGATTTTTTCCGTCAAAAACAAAATCCGTCGAGATATAAACAAATTTTTTTCCTTTATTTGTTACCGCGTCAAAAACATTTTTTGTTCCTTCCACGTTTATTTTAAAACACAGTTCTTTGTTTGTTTCAGCGGCAGCGACATTTGTATAGGCGGCTAGATGAAGAAATATATCAAAGTCGATTTCTTTTATGATCGCATTTGTCTGTTCGGTGTTTGTTATATCCATTTTCGCTTGGGGAATGGGAATGAAAGAAAAATCCTTTAGTAGTTCAATTATTCGTGAACCAACCAATCCGTCAGCACCTGTTAAGGCAATCTTAAGCATAATTTTTAAACAGTTAAACAGTTAAAACCTAAACAGTTAAAAAAACCATTAAAACTTAAAAATGTTAAACATTGTCTTTTTGTTTATAAGTTTAATGTTTAACAGTTTTTTTAGGTTTTAACAGTTTAATACTTAACTGTTTTTCTTAATTCTCTTCCACCATTCTTTATTATTCTTGTACCAATCAATGGTTAGCTTCAGATATTCATTAAAGTCGTGCTCTGGTTTCCAACCCAGTTCTTTATTTATCTTCGACCAGTCAATTGCATAGCGACGGTCATGGCCAGGGCGGTCCTTGACAAATTCAATCAAACCTTCATCTTTATTCATAATCTTTAAGATTTTTTTGATGATTTCTAGATTATTGATATCCTTTGTCAGGCCACCGACAAAATACGTTTCTCCGATTTTTCCTTTTTGGAGAATGAGATCAATTGCTTTGCAATGGTCTTCGACATATAGCCAGTCTCGGACATACAGTCCGTCGCCGTAGACAGGTACTTTTTTGCCTTCGACTATGTTTGTAATTGCTAATGGAATGAGTTTTTCCGGGAACTGATAAGGCCCAAAATTGTTGGAACAGTTTGATATAGTAACGAGTAAGTTATATGTAGTATGATAGGCGCGGACGAGATGATCAGAAGCTGCTTTTGAAGCAGAATACGGTGATCGAGGGTTGTAGTTTGTTTTTTCGTTAAATTTTTCGGTTGTACCAAGTTCCAAGGCTCCAAATACTTCATCGGTACTCACATGATGGAAATGTTTTATTTTATTTTTCAAGGCGGCTTCGAGTAGAACATAGGTACCTTCTATGTTGGTTTTAATAAAAGGGGCGGGATCGATAATGGATCGGTCGACATGCGATTCGGCGGCGAAATGGACGATTGTTTCTGTTTCGCGTGTTAACGTGTTAACGAGTTTCGAGTTACAAATATCACCTTGAACAAATTCATAATTAGGATTTTTTTCGACTGATTTGAGATTTTCTAAGTTACCGGCGTAGGTAAGCTTGTCTAGATTGACTATCTTGTCTTGAGGATATTTCTTGAGCCAGTAAAGAATAAAGTTTGACCCTATAAATCCTGCCCCACCCGTGACGAGCAATTTCATAGCTTAAATTATATAATATTATCCATGCTTTTTGATAAGCTCAAAAAATTGATTGGACGGCGGTACTTTCCATTAAACAGACTGGAAATATCTCAAAAAAAATTGATTAAGAACTATAAGCATCTAAGCGCCATTGATAAAAAAATTAAAGTAGCACCTGTTTTGAAAAGCAACGCCTATGGTCATGGAATTGCCGAGGTCGCGAAAGTATTAGACCGCCTCAATCCTCCCTTTTTTTGTGTCGATAGTTTATACGAAGCTTATAAACTCTATAAAGCTGGTATAAAATCTAGAATTCTTATTATGGGTTACGTTAACCCCGAAAATCTTAAGGTCAAAAATCTGCCTTTTTCCTACGTCGTCTATGAGATAGGTCAACTAAATCAGATTCTTAACTATCAGCCAGATGCAAAAATTCATATCTTTGTCGATACCGGAATGCATAGAGAAGGAATATTACTTAAAGATCTGGAAGAATTTCTTAATGATATTCCTAAAAGATATTTTGGAAATATAGAAGGTTTATCATCCCATTTCGGTGCTTCAGAAAAACCAAACGCCTACGAAACCAAAGACCAGGCGAAAAAATTTAAAAAAGCAGTTTCGATTTTAAATAAATACGGCATATTTCCTCGATGGAAGCATTTTGCCAATTCTGACGGACTTATAAACAGTAAAGTTTTGGGGTTAGGTAGTATTTCCAACATGGCTCGGGTTGGACTGGGTTTATATGATTCAGTATTGAGGTTTATCACACACATAAATCAGATTAAAGAATTAAAAAAAGGCGACAAAGTAGGTTATGACTTTACTTATACTGCAAAAAAAGACATGACGATGGCGGTTTTGCCGGTTGGCTATAACGACGGCGTTGATAGAATTCTATCAAATCGGGGTGAAGTCTTGATTAAAAGGGTGAGGTGTCCGATTATCGGTCGAGTGAGCATGAATATTACCACAGTCGACGTTTCCAAAGTCAAAAATGTCAAGGTTGGAGACGAAGTCGAAATTATTTTTAACCCAAAAATTAATGGAAGAATTCCTTATGAATACATGGTTCACCTTAATTACGAGATAAAGCGAGTCGTGGTCTATTGATTAACTTTTCAAGAGTCAGCCAGCGTTTTTCTTTGACTGTGTGAGGGATGTCGTCTTTGAAAACCTTGGTAGCAGCAGTCATGGGGCGTTGGGAATACATAGCTAGGTAAGCTTTTTCAAATCCGACTTTTTTGGCGAGTTTGACAGTATTTTTAAATTCTTTTTCTGTTTCCCCACAAAATCCAACGATAATATCTGTCGAAAACCTTATATTTGATATTTGATTTTTGATCTTTGATATTAGAGCGACGTAGTCGCTCGCACTGTACCAACGATTCATTCGTTTAAGTACATTATCGTCGCCGGATTGAACGGGCAAATGGATCAGTCGGGTAATATTTTTGTTTCGGGCAATGACGTCAATTAGTTCGTCGGAAAAATCCCAAGGGTTGGAAGAGATAAAGTCGACTTTTTCAAAGCCCATACGAGCTATTTCTTCAAGTAAGTGTGGAAATAAAGTAGGAATTCTATATCGACCGAGATGCTTTACATATATAGGTTTATAATTTTCAATTTTAAATTTTAAATTTTTATTCAAATTCAAATTTTTAATTTTTAATTGTAATTTTGACTTTTGATTTTTGACTTTTGATTTTTCAAAGTAAGTTTTATCAAGATCTCTCATTACCTGAATGTTTTTTTCGCCCAATATTAAGTCGGCGCCGTAGGAGTTGACGTTTTGTCCCAAGAGGGTTACTATTCGGTACCCTCTTTTTTTTAAATCTTTACAGTCACTTATTATATCCTGGTAAGGACGGCTGATTTCCCGGCCGCGGGTAAAAGGAACGACGCAGAAAGTACAGAAGTTGTTGCAGCCGTTGGAAATAGGAATCCAAGCATTGATTCGATCTTGCCGAAGGGGAGCATTGTCAAAACCTATTTCCTCAATAGGCAGGAATTCATCGACTTCTGGCATGGTTTCGCGGATTTTTCTTAAATATTTGCCAGTTTTGTCTCGGAAAGCTAATCCGACCATGCAGCCGGTGACGATAATCTTGAATTTAGAATTTAGAATTTTGAATTTAGAAAGATTGTTGACAAGTCCGTAAACACGATTTTCGGCTGACTCGCGAATCATGCAGGTGTTAATAACAATGTAGTCGGCGGTTTTATAAGATTTTGCTCTGGTCATTCCTCGGGATTTTAAAGCAGATTCTATTCTTTCGGAATCAGAATGATTTTGCTGACAACCAAAAGTCTTAATAAAATACTTCATTCTTCTTCGCTGACAATTTTAACGGTTTTTTTCATCCGATTGATAATGACGATAAAAAAAAGAAGGACTATACCGATCATAACAAAAGCGGCTAATTTTTCTATTCCTTTCAAAAATAAACTTGAAATTCCCAAAATTAAGGAAATCAACCAATAAAAGATTGCGATCCTTCTTTTTCCCCAACCGATTTCAAGGAGTCGGTGATGAAAATGACCCCAGTCAGACCGGAAAATAGACTTTCCTTTTTTGAGCCTCCTTAAAATCGTATAAACAGCGTCGATCATCGGCACCGATAAGACAAGGACGGCGGTGCCAATTTTGCCAAATGATAGGATGGAGATGATACCGAGCAAGAATCCGGCCAGAGCGCCGCCGCCATACCCCGGCATGATTTTTTGCGGGTAAAAGTTAAAAGGAAGGAAGCCGAGGTAAGCGCCCGCAACGATAAAGGAAAAAATCGCGACCGACTGGACGCTGATATCGTGGACAGTAAACCTTTGCGAGAGAATTCCCAAAAATATAGCCGTGATCGCGACAAATCCTGGCAGCTGGCCGTCGACGCCTTTGCTCCAATTGACCATATTGGTCGTCCAAGTAAGCCAGATGATTGCCAGGAAGTCGGCCAAAATCCAGATTGAATGAGTGCCAAAAATGTTAATCGTCACCTGCCAGGCATCAAGTCTGATGACTCCGCCAAAGGGATTGGAGATATAAGGGATACCCAGGCCAAAGCCGATGACAACCGCGGAGATTAATAGATTGGCAAAAAAACGAAAATAAGGAGAAATGTCACCGTGGTCGTCCAAAAGACCGAGGATGACCAGGAGAAAACAGGAGAGAAGAATTCCAATAATGATTTTGCTTAACGGCAAGAGGATTATTGTTGTCAATAATATTGAAAGAAAAATAGGAACTCCGCCGCCTCGGGGAATGATTCCTTTATGGGTATGGGCGGGGTGAAGTCTTTTTTTGACGTCGGTAACAAGATTAAGCCTTTTGGCCAAATAGATAGTCGGGACAGTTGCCATTAAGGCAAAAAGAAAAGACAGAAAAAAGGCGATCAACATAGTTTTAGGAAACTAGGAAAATTATTTTAATAAAAATTAAAGTAAAGCCAACGATCAAGAAAATAGTTAGATAGTCAAAGATTTTTTTAATCAAACCATGGCCGAGAAAAAATCTTTTGTAGAGGAAGTTATTGGCGATGTAGAGTAGATTTAATAAAAGAGGAATTAAAAAGATCATCCAGGTGTCGACGAGCTGGGCTTCGCCCCATGAGCGGCTGTAAAATAGGGGGAGCTGGGGAGGGAGGAAGTTAAATTTTAAAATAAAGGTAACGATCATGACGACGTTACCGGCGATTAAGAGATTGAGCATAAATATATTATACAGGGTTTGGCCCCTATCCCAAAAGTGCAAAAAATTTGACACCCTCGCTTTGCCCTTGAAATCGGATATTCTTTCCTTTATGATTTTGCTTAAAATGAAAGACACGCAGATTTACGATTTAGTTAAAAAGGAAGAAAAAAGGCAAAAAGAGGGAATAGAGTTGATTCCTTCGGAAAATTATGCCTCTTCGCACGTGAGAAATGTTTTGTCGTCTTATTTTGTCAATAAATATTCAGAAGGCTATCCGAAAAAAAGGTATTACGGCGGCAATGAGAATGTCGATTCGGTCGAACTGATTGCCATTGACCGAGCCAAAAAATTATTCAGAGTGCCTTTTGCCAATGTTCAGCCTTACTCTGGCAGTCCAGCCAATATGGCCGTTTGCCTGGCAACATGCGAGCCCGGAGCGACCCTCATGGGCTTGGCATTGACGGCCGGAGGCCATCTTACTCACGGTCATACAGTTTCGGCAACAGGAATCTATTATAAAAGTGTCCAATACACTTTGAGAAAAGAAAACGTTTATAAGAAAGAAGACCTGTTTGATTATGAAGAAATTAGAAAACTGGCTAAAGAACATAGACCAAAACTGATCTGGGTAGGAGCGACTGCTTATCCTTTAAAGTATGACTATAAGAAGTTTGCCGAAATCGCCGACGAGGTAGGAGCGTATTTAGCTGCTGACGTCGCTCACGTCGCCGGATTGATTGCCGGAGGAGCCCATCCGTCGCCTGTTCCATACGTTCACATTGTGACTACAACAACCCATAAAACTTTGAGAGGGCCAAGAGGAGCGATTATTTTGGTGACGGCCAAGGGTTTGAAAAAAGATCCGGAATTAGGAGACAAAATCAATAAGGCGGTTTTCCCGGGATTACAGGGCGGGCCTCATGATAATCAAACAGCTGGAATTGCCATTGCTCTTTATGAAGCAGCCCAACCGTCTTTCAAAAAATATTCGGCACAGATTGTTAAGAACTCTAAAGTTTTAGCAGACACTTTGATTAAGGGCGGGTTAAAGTTAGTTGGAGGAGGTAGTGAAAACCATCTGCTTTTGGTGAATTTGACGACGGTTCTTGGGGCAGGCGCAGGAATATTTGCTCAAAAAGCCTTAGATATAGTTGGTCTGACATTAAACAAGAATACTGTCCCTGACGAAACTTCCTCGCCGTTTTATCCGTCAGGAATTCGGTTGGGAACGCCGGCCTCGACGACCCGTGGGATGAAAGAGAAGGAAATGAAGTTTATCGGCGCCAAAATTCTTGAAGTCATAGAGCTTTTGAAAAAGTATCGATTACCAGTAAAGAAAGAACAACGCAAGGAATATATTGCCAGGTTTGAAAAAGAAATGGAAAAGAACCAGGAAATCAAAAGAATAAGACAAGAAGTCAAAAAACTAGCTTTGCGCTTTCCGATTCCGTAAATATCTGTTATTCTAACTTACTTGTCATTCCCTCGAAAGAGGGAATCCAGACATTTCTTCAAAACCCATTTTGTCAAACTTACAAAAGCAAAAAATTGAAAAACCTATAGTATGGTGATATGATATTGATCTATGCCTGTTGAATGGCCACGAACAGTCGTAATGTCGACAGAAGTACCGCTTGATACGATTAATGGTGTAAACAACGCTTTGAAGAATTTGTTTCCCTTATTTACCCAAAAAGGTATCGACGTACTCATTCATTCACCTCACCCAAAAAAAGGTTTTAAACTGCCTCTTTATCCTGGAGTTAGATTTGCATTGGGATTTCCTTCGCTCTTTAATGAAATTACTGATAATAAAAGAGATGTAGCGGTCCATGCTTGGGCACCTTTTACTTTGGGATTTTGGTTATTAGACTGGGCCGATGAAAATCATATTCCAAGGGTCGCATCTTTTAATACAAATATACCTAAATTTCTTGAAAGTTATTTCACAAGCTTTAGATATCTTAACTCAATTACTAAATTTGCCTGGTTCTTTTTTAAATCAGTCCATAACATGGCGCAAATAAATCTGGCACCGTCCGATTCCGTAGGAAGTCAGATGAAGGAAAAAAGATTTAAAAATGTTAAGACATGGACAAGAGGAGTTGATACTGAGTTATTTAATCCGGAGAAGCGAAATGACGAGTTGAGACAAAAACTGACTGATGGGCATCCGGAAAAATCAATAATTTTATACGTTGGTAGATTGGCAAAAGAAAAAAACCTTGAAAGAATTCAACTGCTTATTTCTTCGCTACCTCAAGCGCAATTTGTCATCGTCGGAGACGGACCAATAAAAGCTGATTTGGAAAATAAATTTGCATTTAAAAATGTTAAATTTACGGGATTTCTTGAAGGAGAAGAATTAGCAGAAATTTATGCGTCGTCAGAAATATTTTTAACTCCCTCTTTAACAGAAGGATTTGCAAACACAGTACTGGAGGCTTTTGCTTCTGGGTTACCGGTGGTTTGTTTCGATGCTCCGGGAATAAAAGAGTTAGTTAGAGAGAGTGGAGCTGGATTTTTAGCTAAATATGATGATTGGGAAGAGCTACGTGATAATTTATTGAAATTATTAAATTCACAAGAAATACGTAAGGATTTTGGTTTATTGGGTAGAAATTACTCTAAAACAATGAGTTGGGAAAAACGATTTCAAGAATTATTAGATTTTTATCGATTATTAAAAAAGAAATAATCTAAATTAAAACCAGTCGAAACCCCATTTTGTCAAACCGCCATGACTTTAATTAATTAAAGTAAGAATGAATTAAATGAATTATTATTTTATTTAATCATGAAGAAAACAAGAATTTTTTTTATCCACCATTCAACCGGAGGGTTGCTCTTGATTTTTTAACTCAAGGAGAAGACTTTGTCGTCTAGTTTGTCGAGGCGGTGTTCGTGGTTGTCAAGGATTTCGCCGGTTTCTTTTCTATACTCGTCGAGCTTTTGAGAAACATCACCAACCATATTAATAACGACTTTTATACTATCGACTATTTCATTTAACCTTTTATCTACATCATTAAATCTATAATCTACTTTCTTCATCTCAATTTTAAATTCTTTTTTTGTAACAAATACTGTATTCAATTTTTTGAGATCTTTGGATGAAATCATAGCATTTAATTTAAGCAAATAATTTTTAATATTTCAATCTTAAAACACTATTTTCGTTTTGTCTGTAGACGATACGCTACAAAACTAGTGTTACGGAAGATTAGGACAATATTTTCTTCTCGATATGCCATCAAAAGAGTTATATCAAGTGATATTAACGATGATGTTTTGGCCTTCGACGTCTTTGCCGTTCATTCCCAAGCGGGCTTTTTTGGCGTCTGATGGGTTAAAAAAAGTAATGTAACCGAAACCTTTTGACCGGCCGGTGTTGGATTCAGAGACTATCTCAACATCGGTGATATCGCCGTAATGGACAAAGAGATCCCTCAAAGAGTAGCCGCTCATGGAAAATGGAAGGTTACCAACAAAGATTTTATTTTTGTTCATATTTTTTAATGAATAACTTCATTATCTCACAATTAAAGCGATTAATCTTATCAATTTAATACGTTTGCTTTTCGGAATATTTTTTGTACCATTAACTATGGCCAGAAAAACAATTAAGAAAAAAACACTAAAACCTAGATTTAGTTTTCCTAAAAGATATCTTTTATTTGTTTTAGTTATTTTAGCTATAGGTGGAGTTGTTTACTTTGGATTCAGACTGTTTTTTGCTGCGTCGGTTAATGGGCGGTTAATAAGTCGTTTTTCGGTTATCAAAAGTCTAGAAAAGCAAGGTGGTAAAACAACTCTTGACACGATTATTCTTAAAACCTTGATTAATCAGGAAGCAAAAAAAAGAAAGGTAGATGTTACTGAAAAAGAGTTGGACGCAGAATTGGTTAAAATTGAAAGCAATGTCACTTCTCAGGGGACAACCCTTGAGGCACTATTGCTTCAGCAGGGGATGACGAAAAAAGACTTGGCGAACGAAATAAAATTACAACTACTGGTTACAAAAATGGTCAGTGACAAAGTTTCGGTCACAGAAAAAGAAATAGATGAATATTTAGCTAGCCAAAATGAACAATCTTCATCGGATTTAGATCAATCTACTCCGGAGATAACAAGGGATCAAGCAAAAGAAGCCATTAAACAGCAAAAAACCCAAGAAGAAATCCAGAATTTAGTGGCTGACCTCAAAGCCAAGGCCAAAATAAACTACTTTATAAAATACTGATCGATTCTGCGACAATTTTAGAACTCATAAATGATATAATTTTGATATATGCGGAGTCATCTAATGGTAGGATGCGACTCTCTGAAAGTTGTCATCTTGGTTCGAATCCAAGCTCCGCAACAAAAGCTTAAAGTTTCTCCGGATTAATTTTAATAATTTTGTCGTCTCCTTCTTTTGGATTTCCTCGGCCGTCCTGGTTGCTGGTTGAAATGTAGAGCATATTGTCTGGTCCGAGGACGACGTCTCTGATTCTCCCTAATTCATTTTTGAAATATTCTTTCAGTTCTGGTTTTCCATCTACAAGAGTAACTTTATATAAGGCTTGCCCGCGGAGTCCGCCAAAATAAAAAGAGCCTTTGAAATAGGCCATTCCAGCAGGCGCCCAAGTATCGTTTCCCGAATTAAGAAGAGAAGTTTCCATTCCGGTTTTTGCTTCATTTCCTTGAATTTCTGGCCAACCGTAGTTTTTTCCTTCGATGATTTTATTAAATTCGTCAAGCCCCGATTGTAGGCCAGACCTTCCGTGTTCGGTGGCATAAAGCTGACCTTGATCATCCCAAGCTAGTCCTTGCGGGTTGCGGTGGCCGAAAGAGTAAACAGAAATTTTTTCATCTTTATCCATTCGAAGTATTTTACCTGCAAGTGAATTTTTGTCTTGAGCTTGGGAAGGATTTTGGGCATCGCCGGTTGTGATATATAAGGCATTATCCGGTCCGAACTTTATTCTTCCTCCGTTATGGTTTGGCGCTCCGGGAATTTTATCGATGATAATCTTTTCTTCAATCAATTGATCATCTTTCAAAGTCATTCTCACTACCCGGTTGAGCGTCTGGTTATCATCGCCTTCGTAGGTATAGTAGAAATATATATAGTGATTGCTTTCAAAATCAGGGTAGAGAGTTGATCCTAATAATCCTCCTTCGCCGATTTCTTTTACTTGGGTAAGGGTCGCGATGATTTTTCCTTCCAATCTTACAGTCCCTTTTCTTTCTGTTACCAACATTTGTTTATCAGGAAGAAAAATAATCGACCAGGGAGTGTCAAGATTTTCAGCAATGATGGAAGTTAAAAGAATTTCGGTCATCGTTGGACTAGGAGAATTTTTATTAACTGTCCTTGTGATTAGATTTTTTGACTTACCAATATAAAAGGAGAGTCCAATAAATAAAATTAATCCGGTAAAAAGAAGCGGAATTAAAAACTTAGCAAGTTTTTGATTAATCAATTCAAAGATCCTTACGAGGATGACAAAAAATCCAAAAGCTGCGGCAATAATGCTCGCCGGCGGCATAAAGGGTCGTGTTAACTCATCGCTGCCGCCGTTTGCATACCATTTCAACCAGCCCGGATATTTCATCAAGACCAGATGAAAAAATACTAAGATGCCTGCGACTCTTGATCCCCAAACTTGATAGCTCCACCACTTTCTTGGATCTAGGTTTCCGGTAAATCTTTTGAAAGAAATGAAAAATAAATAGCCGAGAATTAATAAGCCGGTTAAACCTAAAATAAAAGTAATAAGGTTGGAAAAGTAATAATTGATATTGAATCTACTTGGTAAAAAAAATAAGGAGATGACACCGTGAAAAAAAGCCAATATAAACGACACTATTCCCAAATGCTTACGGTATTCGAGCATCGGGTCAAATAGATTATAGAGACGACCAAGACTTCCTATTAAAAGCACGGTAGCGAGAACAGTGAGGGACGTACCAGCAAAAACTTTGTTGATAATGTATAGATCATAGTAACCGCGCCGAAGAAAAAGATAATAGGATAGATCTATAAAAATAATTAGACTGGCAAATGCAGCCATGATATATTTTTTTGCAGATTCTGAGATCATAATCTCATCATAGCAAAAGTAATCCTCAAAGAGATCTGATTTTCTCGACATCCTTTTTTATCTGTTCGATAAGACTTTTCGTATCACTGAATTTTTTTGCTTCTCTTATGAATTCTCCCACCTTGAACTCTACCGTTTTCCCGTAGATTTCTTTATCGAAGTCAACCATATATATTTCCAATATTAGCTCCGTTTCGTTACTGATAAATCTCGGACCAAAATACAGAGCTCCCAGATAGATACTATTTTTGTAGTCGACCAAACAGGAATACACACCTTCTTTCAAATCGCCTACAAATTTACTCGGGTCAAGATTAATCGTCGGAAAGCCTAATTTCTTGCCTCCTCCTGTTCCCCTAAAAACTTTACTCGTATACCAGATGTCAACCATTTTTTAGCTTAGAAACTTTATACATAGAAAATAAAACTAAAAACGCACCAATAAGTTGAGTGGCAGAAAGACCATTTTTAAAATAAAAATAGTCGATAAAAATAGCTGACACCGGCCAGGTCAATTCCAAAATTGCGCTCACTTTCGCCTGGGTTTTTTTTAAGCCGAAATAATAAAAAAGCAAGGCGACCAAACCGGTTGAAAAAACAATAATCAATAATGAAGTCCATTGATTAGGGTTGATTTTAGTCAATTGATTAGTTTGTTTAAGACCAAAGACGAAAAACAGGGCAAAGACAGGAGCGAAAATAAATCTTAAAAAGGTGGCCATCTGGAAAGAAATCTTTTTTAGGACAATTTTAGAAAAAGAAGTCGAAGCCGCCCACATCATTCCGGCCAAAAGAGCTAAAATTGCCGCGATAATTGTTCCTTGACCCGTCTGCCAATTCAACTTCAGGTCTTTGAAAGTCACCAAGTAAGATGCGCCAATTGCCAGGAATGCCCAGGGTAAGAACTTTTTTGTGACTTTTTCTTTAAGGACGATAGCGGCGGTAATAATCGCCCAGATCGGTTGGAGTTGCTGGAGAAGGACGACGACAGAAAATTGAATATAATTAATTTTACCGAGAGCTGCCGTATAAAAGATTGTTCCTAGGGCGCCGGAAAAAAGACTGACGACGAGAATTGCTACCCATTCCTTGAGGGCTAGTTTTTTTACCTCTTTGAAACTTCTAAAGACGAAGGGAAAAAGAACCAGAGCGCCCAAAGCGTGTTCCCAAAAAACGACAACCGTCGGAGGAAGAGTGTAAAGACCGCGGCGTAAAATGCCGTCGAAACTCCAAAGCAAAGCAGCCAAAATAATAAAAAACATAAAAAAAACCCCTTTCGGGGCAAATTAATAGACATTCTTTCTTTTATCCCGACTTTACGGTCGCTGTAGGAGTTGCACCTACTCGTGCCCAGTTTTCACCGAGCTCGAAGAGTTCATCAGGTACCAGATGGTACCTGATTTTACTTCCGATTGTGATTTACACACTAAACCCCGAAAGAATAGATAAAGTATACATTATTTTATTTTTTCAATACATTGCTTGGATAGTATATCGGCCATCAGAAGATAGTATAAAAGCCTTTTTGGGATAAAAGGGGAGAGTCCGGGCCAGCTTTTCTTTAGGAATAAGAGTTTTGCCTACATAATTAGGGATCTCTTCATAAGTCTTTCCCCAAATATAGACCCTGTTTTCATTTAAATAATATTGAACAGTAAAATAATCCAGTTCATTGCTGACATATAAAGAATCATTATTTTTCATGAGAATCTTTATTTCTTCGACAGACTTTTTTAGGTTAGCCTTCCTTCTTTCTTTAATCTGGAGTCGGTTATAGTTTAAAGTAACGCTAAAGATAAGAGCTATTAATAAGGTTCGCAAGAACAAAGGAAACTTTTCAATTGCAAAAATTAATAAAATTACCAATCCAACAGTAGAAAAAATAAGGTACCTCGGGAGGAATATCGGTTTAACAAAAGAGATTAAGACAGTAATTAAGGGGATCAAAATAGCCCAAACAAAAAGATATTTAAAAATCTTTTTTTCATGAGTGATTGTTTTTTTTATCCTTATATATCCAAAAACAATGATAAACCAAAGCGCTCCTGACAAAAGGAATATTGACTTGTCAAAGAATCTGAACCCTCGTTCATATCCAGTATAAAGACTGCCGATAAAGTTAACCAAGTTGATGGATGAAAACTTCTGAATCCAAAAAGAGTCAATTACTAATCCTCGATTGACTAAGACAAAAACAATCCAAGGTAAAAAAGCAAGCAAAGCTTGGATCTGTTTTTTAGATTTGAACAAAAAATACTGGCTAACTACGACGAAGATCATGAAATAATGGGTATAAAGACCCAAGATCGAAGAAACGAGGTAGAGTTTATAATTTTTTTTGTAAAGCGAATAAAAAGAAAGACTACCAAAAAAAGCGAGCATAGAATACATCCTTGCCTCAAAAGCGTAATAAAGCAAAAGGGGATTGATGGCAATAAGAAAAGTATAAAAAAAGGCCTTCTTCAATTTCATCTTAAGAATATCGCTTAGGATGAGAAATCCTACATATACGGCCGCCCAATAAAAAATAATCGAAAGGCTGCGGATAGCTATCTCTGATCTGCCAAATATATTTATCCAGAAGTGCAGTACAAGATGATATAAGGGTGGGCTAAAATCTTTGGCCGAAAAACTAAAAATTTCAAGGACATTTTTTTTGGCTAAGAAATAGGAAAAGGCTTCGTCTCGCCAAAAGGGCTGGACAAGATATATAAGGGGAGTTTTGGTAAATAGCCAAGTAAACATAGTTAGGTCGTCAAACTTTTTCAGTCACTTTATATTTTAACTTTTTTCCCAATAATATTCTAGTGTGGGCGTCAAGGGCTGGCAGGGAAGAGAAAAAGAAAGAAACGACAGGCAAGAGATACCATTGAACCAGCAAGAGAGGAAGATTGAAAAAGCTAGTCTTCATATTGACCCTGGCGCGAATTTTAATGTCTAGATAAATATACAAGATTAACATCGCCGATGACAAGGTCAATATTAGAGCTGACAATTTAGGGAGAAGAAAACCGAGGACGGTCCTTTTAAAAACAGGGTTGATCAAGGGAGGAATAGACGCACTGATTGTTAGGACAAAAAATGATACCGGCCAAAACAGATGAGTTTCGGCGACAAAAATTACTTTTCTAAGTTTAGCCCAGAAATTAATGTGGGGTGTCTGGAAGAATTTTTTTAAAACATAGCCGACGTCTGAAACTCCCCAGGCCCAGCGTTTTTCTTGTTCATAACGGCTTACGAAGGTGGTTAGCGTTCTTCCAGAATATACGGCATCACCATTGACTATAGTAAACAATGGAATAGTTTTAACTTTTTCTCCAAAAGTAAAGAAAGCCTGGAAAAAGATATGCCAATCTTCTGGAATGATGTCAACGTCCCAAAAATTGACTTTTTTCAAAAGCCAAAGAGTGGTTGAATAGGTAGAGACTTGAATGAGATTGTCTTTCTGAGATAAAAAAGCCATTCTTAAAATTGAAGAAAGAGTGGCTTGAATTCTGACAAATAAGGGAAGACGCCAAAAGTTATTATAAAGAAGAACAGGCGCCCAATAAAAGTGATAAAGATTATCCTTGTCTTTCAAAAATGTAAATGTTAGGTAAGAAAAGTAATTTTTTGGGAGATAACTATCTGCGTCACAAATTGTTATCAAAACTTCTTCTCTGTTAAAACCTTTTTTTAAAACGTATTTATCGACAATTTTAGCAGCATAAGTTTGGTTGCTGGCTTTTCCTGGTTCTTCGTGAGGTAGATCCGGATGATAGGTAGTCAGAATATCCGTGAAAAAACTCGCATACTTGTTTATTAAATAATCTGCTTTTTTTTTGGTGTCGATTTCTCTTTTTTCAAATGCAAGAACCAAAAAAATATTTTTATGAGGGTAGTCGTTTTTGACAAAAGAATTGACAGTAGTATCTAATTTATGAAGAGGCTCCTTAAAATTCGGAATTATAATAAAGTGGTTGATATTATGACTTTTTTTAAGCGATAAAACTTTTTTTTGGTAATTAATTTTGCTGTGAAAAAGTATTTCGCTGTAGGAAACTACTGCAAAGTAGGCAGTATTTAGTGATTTATAAAAAAAATAAAGATCGAACCCGATAATAAAATAAGCAACTAATGCAGGGTGAAAGGGCGAAAGCCAAAGGGGCAGAGTGATTAAAAACCAGCTACTTATAGGAATAATAATTTCTAATAACCTTTGGAAAAACCTTGATCCAATAATCCGTTTTGTCATGTTGATATTATATCAGGTTCCGGCCGGAACCTGATTATACAATAGTTTACTGGCAGGCTTCGCAGATCATCGGAAATGAACAAAAAGCAAGACCTGGACCGGTGGTTACTGGAAATTCGTTATTTCTTATTTTTCCGACAATTTCAATTATTTTACTTTTTGTCTCTTCCAGATCTTCGGTTGATTTTTGAAAAGAAATTTTTTTACCTTCTTCAAGATAAAAAAACGTTAATAAAACTTGAGGAAGTTTTTTGTTATAAAGTCCATAGTCAATTGCCGCCATGGCATAAATTGAAAGCTGCAAACTTTTTTTCAAATCTGACTCCTTCGGCATCCTTCCTGTTTTATAGTCAATGATTTCGATTTTGTCATCACCAATATTATCGACTCGGTCTATCTTTCCGACAATATAAATATCCGGTGTAATTTTTATCTTAAAGGGTTTCTCGATAGCGATAAGATTAAGATTTTTTTTGTGGAATTTGTTTTTATAATCTAAAAGAGTATTTTCTCCGGATTTCTTTCTTGTTTCTTCATAAGCGGCAGAACTATACCCGGCAGGTAGCCAGTTTTTTTTATAAATTTGTAAAAGCCTATTTTCATCAATATTTTTATCTTTTAAAAATTCGTTATAGAAATTTTGCAGAGTTCGATGAATTGTGTCACCGAAAGCAAGCGGTGAAGTTACCGGAGTAGGTATCTTAAGGACATATTGATATTTATAATGAAGCGGACAACGGATATAGGTGTCAAGTTGTGTATAAGAAAAAGTATTTGGGAAGTAACTTTGCTTTATAATTGGAGATGTCGGTTTTTTAAAGTCGAAAATGGATAGCTGTGCTTGTTCTTCTTTTTTGATAGTGACGGTTTTTTTAATATTTTCTTCACCCAATGACTCGATGACAAAAGGTGAAATTTTTTGTTCTCGTTTGCCGGCGCCATAAAACCTTGATGCCGTCATATAAAGCTTTTCTTTGGCTCTTGTGATACTCACGTAAAATAATCTTCTTTCTTCTTCGATGTGATAGTCACCAGTAGGTAGAATTTCTTTAATAAGTTCATCGGGTATAGGAATTATTTCATTCCTTTCGTTTGTAGGAAAACGCCCTTTAGTTAAATTGGCTAAAAACACCACTTCAAACTCGAGACCTTTTGCTGAATGGGCGGTGATAATATTGACGGCATTGAACTGCCCGATATCGGTCTTTGAGGCGATGGGTGATTCGCCAAGCTCCACACTCATATCAATAAAATCAACAACTGCATTAATCGAAGCGTCTTCGTGATCGGATTCGTAAGCTTTTAACCGGTTAAAGAATTTTGAGATATTGAGAGCGATTTCTTCATCTTTTTCGGTTTTAAAGTTAGCAAGATGGGGAAGAAGTTTTGAGTCTTCTAAAAAATAAAATAGAATTTGGCCGGCGGTGTCTTTTTTTACCTTAGCAAAATGTTTTTTAATCATCTGGTAGATTATTAAGAGCTTTTCTTTTGTTTCTTTTTTCATATAAGGAATAAGTCTTCTATAGTTTTCAAACTCTTCTTGATAAAGATTCTTTTCAGATAAACCCAGACAGGTTTCTATTGCCTGAAAAAGAGGTAAATTAGTTTTCTTGGCGAAAGTATTTAAAAATGTTAAGTCTTTTATTTCGATATTAAAAATATCCATATTTAGAATTCGGTACAGTGAAACCGAATCTTCGGGATTGTTAAGAACTTTCAGGTAGGCGATCAGGTCTTTAACTTCCGGCTGCTTATAAAGAGTAGATGGTCCTAGAAATTGAAAAGGGATGCCATGACGAAGTAAAGCATTGATAAATGGTTGAGCATGATTATTGGCACGAGTAAGAATAGCAATATCCGAATATTTAAACTTTTTATTAAGTTTTGTAATTTCTTTAGCGACAAAATCAGCTTCATCTTCAGCTGACTCGGAAAAATTAAAAGCGACTGCATTTTTATCACTTTTGTTTGAATTATTGTCAGCTACTAATTTTTTTGAAATTCCCAATTTTGCTTCCAAAGTATCGGGATCGTTATTTTTTATCAAACGATATGCAATATCGAGAATGATTTGATTGGAGCGATAGTTTTTTAAAAGCGAGATTTGTTTAGCATTTTGGTAATCCTTCATGAAATTAAGAATGTTGGATACCGAAGCACCACGGAATTTATAGATTGCTTGGGAATCGTCACCAACAACTGTAAGGAGGGGATTTGACGATGGTGGGCAAATTAATCTTATAAGATCATATTGAGCAATATTTGTATCCTGAAATTCGTCAACAAGAACATACTTAAATTTTTTTTGATAAATTTCTAGAATATTTTTTCTTGTCCGAAAAAGTTTATCTAAGTAAAAAATGAGATCGGCATAGTCGAAAAAATTTTCTTTAAGTTTAAGAGCCTGGTAAGTTTTGTAGGCGTCTGCTAGTTCGAGTGCTTTTTCTTTTTCAATTATATCTTCTGTTTTTGTTTTTTTTGCGAAGTCTACATACTCTTGAGGATCAATATTTTCGTCTCGGAGTCGGGAAAAGTGTTGCAATAAACTTTGCAAAAATTTATTTGGATTACCAAGTGGTCTAAAATATTTAAGATTAAAAAGAAATATGTTCTTTCTCAAAAAAATCACTGTTTCCGCTTCGGTCATCAATCGATAGCTAGGTGATAGGCCGATTTCAGTAGCATTCTCTTTGAGAACTTGGTCGGCAAACGAATGGAATGTTGAAATCCACATTTGAAAGTATCCGTAAGGAATTTCCTTGTCGACACGTTCTTCCATCTCATTTGCGGCTTTTTCCGTGAATGTCAGGGCGAGAATTTCTTCGGGCTTGGCGAGTTTTTTCTTGAGAAGATATTTTATCTTTTCGACGATGACGGTCGTCTTTCCCGTTCCCGCTCCGGCAACAATTAAAAGCGGTCCCTTATTATATTCGGAGGCTTTTTTTTGTTCATCATTCAACATATTCTTATTTTATCAGAAGGAAGCAATCTCTTTTAGTATACTTATTTCATGAAATTATTTTTATTTGGCGGAGCCGAGATTGATCTACCTTCACGTTCTGTATCTGTATTAAAAAATCTCATGAAAGAAACTTTGGTTAAAATTAAACCCGAGAGTATTCTCCATGTTCCTTTCGCCCGATTTCATCTAGTTAAAGAAGATAGGGGAGAATGGAGTGAGGGTTGGTTCAAGGAAATGATGATTGATACAGGAATAGCAATACTTGACGCACGAAATCAATCAGATATTAATAAGGCTAACGGCTCTGTAATTTTTGTTAATGGAGGTTCAGAGCGAAGAAGATTGGCTGAAAAAGTAAATAGAAATAAACAACTTCTTAAAACAATATTAAATGCAAAATATATAGTTGCTGAATCTTCAGGATCAATGGCAATGGGAGAATATATGCGTGCCGATCACAATGAGAACGGGATGATTAAAGGATTTGGAATATTAAAAAACGTTGTAATAGAACCTCACTATACAGAAAGAAACTATAAAAATTTTTTACCAGAAGATATGAAAAAATCTGGAATGAGATATGGTATTGGAATTGATAGCGCTACAGGTATTGTAATTGATCCTCAAGAATTTCCTGAAAAATGGGAGAAGATTGGAGCAGGAAGTGTCTATGTAAAAACAATACTTTAATTAACTAAAGTGAAAAAAAAGAAAGTTTTTGCCCTTGACTTTTTGCGGAGTTGCCTCTATTATAAAAACAAATAAAAAGAAATTTAGCCTTCCTAAACTTAGGCTTTCTTTTATTTGTTATTATCAATTTAATATTTATTTAATATGGCAGATGTATTTAAGAGGACAAAACCTCATTTGAATATTGGTACCATCGGTCATGTCGACCATGGTAAAACCACTTTAACTTCCGCGATTCATTATGTTTTATCAAAAAAAGGACAAGCAAAATTTCTGAAATATGAAGACATAGATAAAGCTCCAGAAGAGCGAGCTCGAGGAGTTACCATCAATCTTCATCACAGCGAGTACGAGACAGATAAAAGGCATTATGCTCACATTGATGCTCCGGGTCACGCCGACTACATCAAAAATATGATCACCGGCGCCGCCCAGATGGATGGAGCAATTTTAGTCGTATCAGCTCCGGATGGCCCAATGCCCCAAACAAGAGAGCACATTCTACTCGCTCGACAGGTAAACGTACCAGCAATCGTCGTTTTCTTAAACAAGGTAGATATGGTGGCTGATAAAGAAATTCTCGACTTAGTCGAGATGGAAGTAAGAGATCTTTTGACAAAATACAAATTCCCAGGAGATAAGATTCCGGTCATTCGAGGAAGCGCTCTTAAAGCATTGTCTGATGACCCGGAATCTCTAAAACAGATTGAATTATTAATGAAAACGGTTGATGAATATGTCCCCGATCCAGTCAGGCCGGTTGACCAGCCATTTTTGATGCCGGTTGAAGACGTCTTTACCATTTCCGGCCGGGGCACGGTTGTTACCGGAAGAGTAGAGCGGGGCGTTGCCAAAGTCAACGAAGAAGTAGAAATAGTCGGGATCAAAGAAACCAAAAAAACAGTTATTACTGGAGTTGAGATGTTTAGAAAGACGCTTGATGAGGCTCGAGCCGGTGATAACGTCGGTCTTCTTCTTCGCGGAGTTGAAAAAGACGATGTCTTAAGAGGACAGGTAGTAGCCAAACCAGGGACAATTACACCTCATACTGAATTTGAGGCAGAACTTTATATTCTTACCAAAGAAGAAGGTGGTCGTCATACGCCATTTTTCAAGGGATATCGTCCGCAGTTTTACATCAAAACCACGGATATTACTGGAGAAGTTACTCTTCCAGCCGGCGTTGAAATGGTTATGCCTGGAGACAATGTCAAGGTTACCGCCAAGCTAATTTATCCAGTAGCTATGGAAGAAGGATTGAAGTTTGCCGTCCGCGAAGGCGGCCACACGGTCGGAGCTGGAGTAGTAACTAAGATTATTAAGTAACTATTTTCGCACTTTAATATGCCGAAAGGGAGAATCAGGATTAGGTTAAAATCGTACGATCACAGATTGATCGATGAAACTTGTCAGAAGATTGTCGATACGGCAATCAGGACAGGTGCCTCGATTATTGGCCCGATTCCCCTTCCGACAAAAAAAGAAGTCTACGTTGTCAATAAAGCTTCTTTTATTGACAAAAACGCCCGTGAACACTTCGGTATGAAGATTCATAAAAGGTTGATTGATATTGTTAATCCCACAAATCAGACAATTGATTCTTTGATGCATCTTGAACTCCCTGCCGGTGTTGAGGTTGAAGTAAAGATGTGAGATATCGCGATTTATTTACTGTCATAAAGCTCCAAAACATCTACTTTGTAGCGTATAGTCTATAGACTTTCTAAAAGAAAACTGTTAAACCTTAAACGGCTAAACCTTAAAAAAACTATTAAAGGTCAAACTATTAAACATATGAAATTTGCATTAGAAGAGAGAGTTGAAAGATTTGGAGAAAATGTAATAGCGTTAGTTAAACAATTAAGAATAACTTTGATAAATAAATCAATAATAGATCAATTAATAAGATCGTCAACGAGTATTGGAGCAAATTATTTTGAAGCCAATGGATCTTCAAGTAAAAAAGATTTCATTAATAAAATAGCCATTACTAAAAAAGAGACTGTAGAAACTCAACATTGGTTTAGAATGTTATTAAAAGCAGATGATTCTCTTAAAGAACAAATATTAGTTCTTTGGGATGAGGCTAAACAGCTCGGGATGATTTTCTCTACAATCATTTCTAATGTCAGAAGTAAATAGTCCAAATGTTTTTAAGATTTGTTTTATAGTTTTTTTAACTGTTTAGGTTTTAACTGTTTAACTGTTTAAATAAATACTTATCTTACGGCGTTGGTGGGGTCGGGCTCGGAGTAGTCGTCGGTTGGGTTGTTGGGGTCGGAGTCAGGCTTCCGGTAGGGGATACTGATTCAGTCGGTGTTGGTGTTGCAAATATTTTGCCGCCCGTCACAACGACGATATCAAACTCGCTCTTCTCATCAAGATTAGTCGACTTAACTGTAATCTCATCAAAGGTAGACTTCAATAGATCTTCTATATCTTTGACAATCTCTTCAAAATTTATTCGTGCTTCAATGGTCGTAGTCGAGTTATCAAAATCTTCTGCGTTACCGGTTTTGATATTGTCAGCTTTGTATCCGGCTTCGACGAGGGCTTTTACGACTTCACCCGCTTGACCAGGTGTGCCGGTCCCGTTTATTACTTGGATTTTTACTGTTGATTTATCTATTTTCGCTTTTTCCGTTGGAGTTCGTTCATTTTTTTCAACTTTAGTTTCTGGTTGTTCTTTTTTTTCTTCGGTTTTTTTTGTCTGGCCGATAATCAGATAGCTTCCAATAATTGCGATTAAAAGAACAGCCCCAACCACTACCATTGGTAACATTTTGTTGCTTTTTTGCTGACTTGGATATGAATTTACTGTTGGTTCCATTGTCTACAAGTCTATTATAACCCTAAATAATTATTCGTCAACCCCTAAAATAAATATGCCTTATAGTATAATATAACCTTAATGAAGCGTGAACAAGCTCCTGAAAAATTTCGATACCCTCTAATAACTAAAGAAAAACTTACCAAAATCTTTATAAGAAGTTTAGTTTTCACCGCAATCGCTTATCTTTTTCTCGCACCGTTTACAATTAATCGTCAAGCTACTATTAAAGTATATAGAGGACTGACAGAAGGAGTTACCGAATGTTCTTTTGATCGACACTATAGCGCGATTGCCAACTTTGGAGGGGGCGGTTATCAAACAGATGATGGAACTAATGCGCCGAACATTTTTTCCAGAAGAAGATTGGACACAACGGCATTATTAATAAAAAAAGAAGTATCAAATCATGCAATTTTATTAGACGGCTATCAGGGACGTGGGGCTGATCCAAATACAAACAGAGACTATCTAAAAACAGAAGTCCCTCAATTACCAGACGAGAATATTTATGTCGATTCTGATTCAACAAGTACAGCGACTAACGTCGATTCGGCAAAAATAATCATTCAAAAAAAAGGTTTTGGAGAAGTCGCTTTCGTCACCGATAAATTTCATGCACTAAGAGCCTCTATTATCTTAAAGATAAAAAAAGTAAATGGGTGCATTTTTACAGTTGAACAAGTTAATGAAAAATTTAATTCTGACGGAATGAAAGAAATTACACAAAAAAATAAAGGAAATGGTTCTTTATGGAGACGGTTCACAGAAATACTTAAAACTGCCTCTTTGCTTTACGATCCTCAAGGACAATATACCAGTCAAGTGGAAAGATCTCTAATAAAACTTTTAAACAAATAAGAATCGCGAAGCACTCGCGGTCTCGAAATTTTTTAATCTTTATAGCGCCTTAAACTCATCGTCAATCTTTTTTTCAAGTTTATTCATGTTTTTAAAAAAAGTCGATTCAATATCAATATGAAATCTGTCTGCTAATATCAGTATTGACCAAAGACAATCAGATATTTCATGAGAGATTTTATTTACATCTTGTTTATTTTCAACAAGTTTTAATAAATCTTGTACGTCTATTAAAAAACCCTTTATAAGCTTTTCGTTTGACCATTCTTTACCTTCTTTTCTTATTTCCAAAAGCTTATATTTTTCTCTAATTTTGAAGGCTCTTTTTTGTAAATCTATTATGTCCATTAAGTTAATTATATAAAATTATGTTTCCTTATAAAAGCTCTGCCTGAACCAGATTTAAGGTATTTTTCAAAGTTAAAAGCAGTGTATTTATTGGAGAAAGCGAAGTAGGAGATGAGTTTTAAAGGTAAAAGTGGTTTAGTTGCAGGCACATAACCATTATTATGTCTTTTTATTCTTTCTTTTAAATTATCCGTACAGCCAACGTACGGTTTTTCATTAATACATTTCAAAATGTAAACATAATAAAACATAAGCGAAGGCGGACTGCGTCCGCTGTAACCCGACGAAGCGAAGCCCTCCTTCGCTCTTCGAGCTTCGGCGGGTGAAAGCGGAGAAGGCGAGATTCGAACTCGCGAAGACCTTGCGGTCTTATACGCTTTCCAGGCGTACGCACTCGTCCACTATGCGACTTCTCCTCAATGATATTTATCAAATTATATCACGAAGAAATATC
>Ga0209727_1000927_pt1 | contig 27513 bp, 40 predicted proteins | sample RifGroC1_FD_183995 | JGI IMG/M metagenome (GOLD analysis project Ga0209727, IMG submission 183995) | Groundwater microbial communities from Rifle, Colorado, USA - Groundwater C1 (SPAdes) (version 2) | ecosystem: Environmental > Aquatic > Deep subsurface > Groundwater | place: Rifle, Colorado...
ACAGTCAGATGCACGTACAGAGAAAATAAAATTCAGACGGCTTGAGAGTTTTGAAATACCAAAATGCGAATTTATAGAAAGCAAAAAAGAAGTATCTAACTTGAACGGTGAGTTTGAAGGATTAGTTTTGAATAACTGTTCTAAGGCAGATGTCGCAGTTGCAATCTGTTTCGGATTTTTCGGAGATAAAATGCTAATTGGAAAAGGCAAAGGCGGCACAATATCAGGAGCGGAGAAAAGAGCTCTTGGCGAAATAAATTATATGGCAAGAGAAAGAAAAATAGAATTAGATGGCGTAAAATTTCTTGCGGCTGCAGCGCCTAAGATAAAAGATAAGTTTGGATGCGCTGTTGTAGCTCTTGTGCTAAAGGATTAAGATTAAAAACTAATCTTCTGTAAGTATTCAAAGAAAAGCTGATGCTTTTCTGGTCTTGAAAATCTCGAGATTTTCAATATCATTGGGACTGTAGCTCAGCCTGGGAGAGCACGTCACTGAAGATGGCGGTGTCGCTGGTTCAAATCCGGCCAGTCCCACTTAATATTAAGTGGCCGCTATTGATAATTGCATTTTGTTTAATATAGCGTTATATTCTTTTTCTACACTCATCAAGCCGCTGTCAATAATTAAATCGTAATGTTCTGGAGATCTGTAATCATACGTATCTCCGTATAATTTTCTACCCATCATAACTTCATCTTTTTCTCTCGTTTCGAGTATTTGTTCAATACTTTCGCAATCTTTCCCAATGTATTTTGAGGACTTAAATGCTCTTAACGCTCTAATTACGACTGGCGCTGTTACGAAAACTTTCAAAGTTTTGTCGCTGTAAATGTGAGCATATCTTGTGTCTGCTATTATTTTTCCTCTATTAACTAATTTCAAAAATTCGTCATTTATTTTTTTATTATCAGATATGCCTGTATTTTTCCAATAATCTTCAAATGGCACAGATATATTTTGTTCTTTATGACGCTCTCTCCAAATTTCCCCAATAGAAGAAGTCTTCCACTTTAAATCGATAGATAATTTTTTGGCTAAACCTGATTTTCCAGCCCCGGGCAGACCGGAAATAGCTATTGAATGATATTTCATGAAAATATGAACATAGATATCCTTAAAAATAGTCTTCTTGCAGTGCTTTTATGTTAAAACACAGCGACTTTGTAGAAATAGATTTTATAGGAAGAATCAAAGGCAGCCAGCAGGTTTTCGATTTAACAAATGCTGAAGATGCCAAGAAAAATAAAGTATTTGATGAGAAGAGAAAATACGAGCCGGTTGTGATATGCTTAGGAGCAGGCAAAATATTTCCTAAAATAGAAACTGCGGTGGAAGGTCATAATATCGGAGAAGAAATTACAGTAGAGTTGCTACCAGAAGACGCATTTGGAATTAAAAATCCTAAATTAATTCAGCTTGTACCGCTAAAAACATTCAAAGAGAAGGACCTCTCACCATTTCCGGGCTTGAGATTGACTGTCGATGGTGCAATTGCAACAGTTCGTTCTGTAACAGGCGGTAGAGTTACATTAGATTTCAATCATCCGCTTTCAGGAAGAAATTTAGTCTATACTATTAAGCTAAATAAACAAATTACTAAAGTTGAAGATAAAATAAAAGCTATAAGTGATATGTTTTTCAACACAGAAAGTATAAAATTTGGTGATAAGATAGAAGTCAAAGCTAAAGCCAAACCTAACGAGAAATTCATAGATTTATTCAAGAAAAAACTTGAAGAATTTGTGCTGGAAGCGAAAGGAAAACCGATAGACATCGCCTAATTTGTTGGCGTTATTGAAAAATTATTTCTCAGCAAACAAATCTTTATATACGTCGTAGAAGTCACTAACAATTAACAATTGGCTCGAGGTGTTAATGTTGGTTACTCTACCCGCAAATTTTGAAAGCAGTGTAGTTTCTCAGGAAGATGAGGAACTTCATAGAATTTTAGCTAGTAAGAAAGCTAGAATAAAAGTAATAGGCATAGGTGGAGCGGGCAACAATACGATTAATAGAATTTTTGAGATAGGAATAATTGGCGTAGAGACAATCGCAATAAATACAGATGCACAGGATTTAATAGCAACTGTAGCCGACAAGAAAATTTTAATTGGAAAGGAATTGACTGCTGGTTTGGGAGCTGGCTCAGATCCAAAAGTTGGAGAGAACGCTGCCAAAGAAACAGAATCTGACATAAAAGAAGCTCTTAGAGATTCGCATTTATTATTCATTACGTGCGGATTAGGCGGAGGTACTGGAACCGGCGCTGCTCCAATAGTTGCAGAAGTTGCAAAAAAAATGGGTATACTTACAGTAGCTATTGTAACAATGCCGTTTACTATGGAAGGTTATGCAAGATTTTCTAATGCTCTAGAAGGCTTAGAAAAATTAGAAAGTAATGTTGATACTCTTATTGTAATTCCAAATGATAAATTATTGGAATTAGCCCCAACATTGCCATTATCTACTGCATTTAAAGTTGCAGATGAAATTCTGACAAATGCTGTAAAAGGAATTGCTGAATTAATTACTAAACCTGGTTTGATTAATCTGGATTTTGCAGACGTAAGACAAGTTATGACTGGCGGAGGAATTGCTATGATTGGCGTAGGAGAATCTGATACCGAACAGAGAGCTAAAGAAGCAGTTGAAAAAGCGGTTCAGAACCCATTGTTGGATGTGGATATTGGCGGCGCAACTGGTGCCTTGATTAATGTCTCTGGTGGTCCAAATATGACTCTTGACGAAGCTAAGAAAGTAGTAGAAACTATTACAAGTAAACTTGATGACAAAGCTAATGTCATATGGGGAGCGCAATTGACTCCTGATTTACAGAGTTCAATAAAAGTTATGCTTGTAATTACGGGAGTAAAAAGTCCGCAGATCTTTGGTAAGAATAGAACTTTTAGTGATAAGAAGAGAGAAGACCTGCAGAATAATTTAGGTATAGAGTTTGTTGATTAACGCAATGAAAAGTCTTAACTATTATGGCAGTAAAGAAACCGAGCTTGTAGAGTCTGCACGTTATGAAATACGCCATGGATTAACTATTCCTGAAAAATATCTGAGACTTAACATCGTCAATGAAAAAGGCTTGAATGAGGATTTGTTAAAGCGTGATTTGGATTTTATAATAAGCAAAGCGCCAGTGAAAGTTCTCCCATTTCATCGGGACATAAATGGGCTAAAAGTTTCAGTAGTCAGAGCCGAAGTAGACCAATTTGCAAGGAAAGACGATGTGGCAATTCCAAGAACCGTAGATCTTCACACTAACTATTCGCTTGAGATGATAGAGCCAGATTTGTCTTATGAAGGCTTAGTTATGGTTCGAGCGCTGTCAACATATGTAATAGTTTCGTTTGAGATAAGGGAGGACAAATTTGGCTTTACACCAAAGGATTTCGTTGGTGTTAGAATTCATAGGTATGTCCTTTAGGCAACATTTTTAAAGTCACATTTTCCTGTCAGTGTTGTTATGGATACTAATCAACCTACGTCGGGCTCTCCCGACGGACAACCTAAAGCCGATATACAGCCGCGGGCACAACCAAAAATGGAACTAAAGATACCACAGATACCAAAAATCAGCCTGCCAAAAGTAGCTAATACCACAGATACCAAAAATCAGCCTGCCAAAAGTAGCTATGCTAAATATACCCGCTGGAAAAGCGGGAACTTACATAATAAATAAATTAAGAGAGTATGATAGAGTTCTCAAAATTACTAAAAAACCTAGTTTAGATGAGTACAAAGCAACAGCAAAAGCAACTGGCTTGGGAATAACTATTATAGGTATAATTGGTTTCATAATAACAATGATAATACAATTATTGGGATGGATTTAATGGGATTATTTATCGTAAAAACAGCAATAGGAAGAGAAGGACAAGTTATGGATTTCTTGGCATCTAATACTAAAAAGATGCAAGGTGTACACAGTTTGATCTATCCTCATGGAATGACTGGCTACATAATTGTTGAAGCTGTCAATCCAGATGTAATTAGACATATTGCTGCAGGAGTTCCTTATGTAAAAGGTGTACTACGAACTCCAACAACTTACGCAGAAATAGAACATTTAGTTGAATTCAAACCAGAAACAATTGACGTAAATAAAGGAGATATAGTTTCTGTAATTGCAGGACCGTTCAAAGGCGAGAAAGCAAAAGTAGTAAGAGTGGATTTGCAGAAACAGCAAATTGTTTTGGAATTATTGGAAGCTGCAGTTCCAATCCCAATTACAATTGGTTTAGATTCTGTAAAAGTAATTACTAAAGCTGCTCAAGTAGCAGAGCAGAAAGCATCTGACGAAGCTCGACAGAAAGAGTTAAAAGATACTTTCAGTGACGAGGTAACAGAGTAATATGGCAAAACAGGAAAAACCAAAATCCTTTGAGATTTTGTTAATCTCGTTTTGCGGAGAAAGTTAGAATGGCAAAACAAGAAAAAGTAGAGTTGATGGTAACGGGTGGAAAAGCGAGTGCAGGGCCACCTCTTGGACCAGCTCTAGCCGGCAAGGGAATAAATATAGGTCAAGTAGTTTCTGATATTAATAAAAAGACTGGCGATATGGCTGGTATGACTGTTCCTGTAACAGTTCTCGTTGATATTGAAAATAAGAGTTACGATATAAAAGTTGGAGTTCCTCCAAGTTCAGCTCTATTAAAAAAAGAAGCAGAAGTGGAATCTGGCTCAGGCAAAGCTGGAAGTATGACCATATCAGCTTTAACAATTGAGCACTTAATAAAAGTTGCAAAAATTAAGCAGGAAAATTCTCTTGGAAATACTTTGAAAGATATAATTAAAGAATTAGCTGGTACTTGTGTAAGTTTAGGATTTGAAGTAGAAGGAATGCATCCAAAGGAATTTACAAAACAAGTAAATGAGGGAAAGTTTGATAAGCAAATTAATGCTGAAACAATTGTTCTTACTATAGAAAAACAGAAAGAATGGAAATCTAGAGTTACAAAATTAAAATCTGATTTTGAAAAGGCGAAAGCAGCTGCAGCTGCCGCTGCAGTGGCACAAGCTACAGCTCCAGCAGAGACGGCTACAGCTACGCCAGCAAAGGTCTAATAAAGAAAGTAATTGCAGAAGTTATTTATTTCTTTAGTTTTAGCTTTTGTTATGGGTTTGCCATATACGTTCATCAGAGTTTTCCAAGGCCAAGAGCCTAATACGCTGAATTCCGACGGGGATAAATCTAATAGGGCACCAAAGGATCAGGCAAAATTCTTGATGCAAGGCAATAACATGAAAGGCGAGCTTCTAGGAGAGTGCCTTGACAGCGCCAGATGGGGTAGCCAGAGAACAGTAATGTATGAAATGGATGTTCACGGAATGATTGGTTTCATTCAAAACTGGGTGAAACAAAACAAGAATTTCCAAAGATTATGGCACGAAAGAGAAATCAGTGAACTTTACTCAAAATTTGAGCTGCCTTACACAAAGCATGACATTTGCCCTTCGGATAAAGAGCACAAGGCAAAAACTAATGATTTGGAAGGACGATTAAGATGCATTCAGGTAGACGAACAAAAGCTAAGGCCAAGCTTTGTTGTCAGCTATGAAACTAATGGCAAGAGAGTATATTTCGAAGACCCACCCAGCGATCCGAGACCGGATGACTGGGACGAAAATCCAGAAGATGAGAAATATTTCAAAAAATTATATAACTTTTATCTAGCAAGGCTGAAAAAATTCGAGAAGGAGGAGCCTACCTTTATAATTCGGCGAAAATGCAATGCAATAATCTCTGACGAGGGAGTTGTTTTGCCTCTAGAGACAATTTTGATAAGATTGTGTCTGGACCCGATGGTTACAAGGCATTGCTATGACGGCTTTCAGGGATGCACTCCAAAAAGGCTTGCAGAAATGCCAGAAGAAGAAAGGGAATTTTATTCCGGCAGGATACCTTGCTCCGGACATTACGAAGCAAATGATCACCTAGAATTTCCATTTGACGGCTGGGATTTGGCATTTTATGTTCAGAAATGGTATGAGCAAGTGCCAAATGGCAAAGCACCTTGGTTTGAAGGTGAGGCTAGCACAAAATATAACGCCAAAGAAACTAAAAAGTTCGGCTCGGTAACAATTATGCCAGTAAAAGTATAATTATTTCTTCTTTTGTTTTGTTTGCACTTGCGGCTGCTGTTGTTGCAGCGGTTTTGACATCTGCTTTAATCTTTCAACTTCTTTCTTCAATTTCTTCCAGTCTTCAAAAAATCTCCTGGAAGTCTGGGGTACGTGTTCAATAGGAACAGAAAATACATCTGCCGCTTCGTGCAAAAGATTCTCTCTCCTGTGAAGTTCATCTATAGCTTTAGGTCCGGCTGTAAATTCAATTCGCACAACTCCATCCTGTATTTTTTTACTGCCTAGAATTTTGATAAATCCGGTTTCGCTTGTTTTGCTACCGTGTGTTCCGCCACAAGCTTCTATATCTATGTTTTTTATTTCTAAAATTCTTATATCTGCTCCTGGAATAAATCCGCCCTGATAAATTCTAAATCCAAATTTCTTTTCTGCTTGATCTTTCGGATAAGTTATTTTTGTAATTGGTACATCGGAAAATACCACTTCATTTGCAAGTTTTTCTATATCTTGTAGTTCTTTTTGTGTCAGTGGTGCAAAGTGCGTAATATCTAATCTGGCTTTATCTGGACTTACTTCTGAGCCAGCCTGCCAAACGTGGTGTCCGAGATAAGAATGCACAACACCATTAATTATATGCGTTGCATCGTGATTTCGTGTAAGAGCTTTTCTTCTTTCCCAGTCTATTTTTCCAACAACCATTTGTCCTTCTTTGAAAACATTTGTTAGAACTTCGTGTAAAATAACACCGCCAACTTTTTCTGCTCCAAATATTTCTTTGCCGTTTAATGTTCCGGTATCTGTTAGCTGACCGCCGCCAGTTGGATAAAATGCAGTTTTATCCAATACAACATATTTGCCGTCTATAACGCCAAGCACTTTAGCAGTAAACTCTCTTAGATTTTCATCATCATAATAAAGCGCTTTAGTTTCTGGAAAGCCCTTTATATTTATCAAGTCTTTTGGCCTTGTTTCCTTTTGTTCTGTATGTCTGTCAGCTAAAACGGAATAGAAATTAGAAGGAATTTCAAATTTGATTTTATCCTTATCTGCTTGAGCTTTAATATCTTCAGGCAGGACGCCTTTGCTTTCGTAAAGGGTTACTAAATCATCAGTTGTAAGTTTCTTTTTCTTTTGGAAAATATTACCCATAACCGAAGCGACTTTTTGCTGCGATTCTAGATGCTTGCTTTCTTCAAATGCCAAAACTTTTTCTACATCAGGTAGAGCTTCTACTAATTCAGGATACATTGGTATTTGTCCAGTTTCCATTAATTCTCTGCCAGCAACATCTGCAACTTGCCTAGGTTTATAATTTCCATAAAGGGCTTGTGCGTGGTCTCTAGCTAAATCTCCTAATTTGATTTTCCATCCATATTTTTCAGCCAATCTCAAAGCTCTTCTCAAAATAAATCTTAAATTATATCCGCCTCCTGAATTGGAAGGCAAACCGCCGTCAGCTAAAGCAAATAATAAAGTACGCGAATGATCCAAAATTGAATAGAATGCCTGTACGCGTTCTATTTCTGTTCTTAATTTTTCTTCATTTACTTTTATTTTTTTTGCAACTGTTTTCCAAGCTTTGTTTGCATCAATTTCTGTTAAATCCATATTCGCAGAATTTAATACATATTTTTTCATCAAAGCGCTGTTTAAATTTAATTTTAATTCTTTAGCGAATTTTTTATCTACAGGATCAAATGCAACTTCGTAACTTGTTGGTGTTCCGTTTAGCAGCCATGCAAGTCTTTCCAAACCCCATCCGAAATCAATAGTTTTTATTGGTAATTCTTTCAAACCAGACGGAGTAGCTTGATATTGCATGAATACAGTTGTTACAAATTCCATTCCTTTGTAGAATCCTTCGAATGCAGGACCGGCATTTCCGCCGCCCGCCCAGACACTTTCTGAAAGAGTTATATCTTGATCTTTGATTCCGAAATTATTCATAACATCAAAAACTAATCTTATATCTTCGTCTTTCCAATTTGTATTGTGCCCGAATTTCGATGAAATAAAATTGTGCTGCCCAAGCATTACAAATCCCGAGTAATGTCTTTGTGTTATACCAATATTTTCTAAATCGTTAAATCTGAAACAGGGCTGCGCCATTACTAATGGATTAGCCGGAGGTCTTACTGCGCCCGTAACTACATACGGCTGAAATGCATAAATGGAAGCTTGTGTAAAAAGAGTATCATCCCTCCATCTTGCAATTGTTGGATAGCGATTGATTGTAGTTCTGCCATTTTTACCAAAGAAATCTGAAAATTTAAACCAAGTTCCGGTGTAATCTGTTGCGCCTTTAATTTTCTTACCAATAAAACCATAAGGTTCGCAAGTGCTATCTCCGCATTTCGTTCTTTTTTTGTCGGATGTCCAGAAAAATTTCTTGCACGAGTTACACCTCTTTCTTATGAAACCGCGATTTGCAAATACTTCTAGATTGTAATGTTTTTTCCAATCTTTAGAGAATTGACTTGCTAACTTCTTTTTATCAATATCCATCGGCAAAGAAGTGAGGACAAGCTTATTTATTTTTATTTATGTTCAATATTGACAGAAAGTCTTATCTCTGCCTGAATGCTTTTCTTTGCAGTTCTAATATGTCGTCTTTTGTGAAAGCTTTCTTTTCTTTTAGCTTTGAAATGACGTCCATAATTGGCCTTTTGACTGATGGCTCTTGTGGAACAAGTTCAGACCATAACTTAAGACAAGTTTCCAAATCTTGATTTAGAGCTTCAATTTTATCTTTGTAGTCTTTTAATGAAATTTGCATTTCAGATTTCCTTTTCTTGATATCTGAAATCTTGCGCGATAAATCTGTAAGAGTTTCAAAATCCTTGGAGCTCTCAGTAGCTAAATTAATTATTTTTTCGTGTGTTGCATCAGCAACTTTTTTCTTGTCAAAAATATCTTTTTTAGACACTTTTGAATCTTTAATATTTCCAAAAGATTTCTGAATTTCAGCAAATTGAGTTTTTAGTGCGCGTGTCTTTTCCATATATGCTTTTTCACGTTCAAAACTCAAGGCTTCGGTTTCAATTGAGAACTGTATCGCATCAATTTGTTTCTTTATGCTTTCGGGAGAAACTTTCGGCTTTTCGAATTTAGATTGATGGAAGAATTTTAACTTGCCAAATAAATTTTTGAGCTCTGCATTCAAACCCTCGCGGGATTTTTTTAGCTGTCTTATGTTTATATCTGTTTTAGTTTTTTTATCACGAATTTCGTTAGCATTTCTGATAAATGAGAAAAGCAGTTTGTCAAGTTTATTTTTTTCCTTATACTTGAGTTCTTTTTCCTCATTTATTCTTTTAAGCTCAGCGCTATTCTGCTCTATCTTTCTTCTTAGCTCATCTAGCTTTCGTTTTGCTTCGTCTTCCATTTTCAGTGTTGTCTAACATAATCGGGTCTTAGCCAAACAATGCGCCTAATCCAGCTGCAGCTTCTTCTTCAGTTACTTTCTTTTCTTCAGCCTTTGGTGCTTCTTTCTTATCTGCTGAAGCGCTTGAAGCTACGGCTATAGGTGCTGCTTGTACTGCGGCTGCTTCGGATATTACTTTATCGATGTCCACATCTTTTAAAGCGCTCACAGTTGCCTTTACTATGCCTTTATCGACATTTGTACCGGTAGCTGTTAGTACTTTTTCTATGGAGTCTTCTGTAATTTCCTTACCTGCTTTATGCAACAACATAGCTGCGTATATATATTCCATATTTACTCCTCTTTAATTTCTGATTTAAGAGCCTGAACATCGCCCTTGCTTAATCCTATTTTATCTGCAAGTGCTTTTGTATCTCTGTAGGCTTTTCCAATCAAGTATGATGCGTTTTCTTTGTTTACTATTCCAAGTCCGATAGTTAAACTAAATGCGTCACGTGCGGCTTGTCTGATTTTATTAGCAATTTCAACCGGATCGATATCCATAACTTTTGCAGCATAAATCTCGCCATCGTCTGTCGCATAAGTCATTTTGACTTTAACTTCAATTGGCTCAATTCCTAATTTACCTAACATACTTGCTGCAGTTTCGTTTATTACTGCGCCTTCTTTTACAAGCAGAGTATCACTTATGAAAACTATTTTACCTGCTTCAACTTTATTTTTAATTCCAAGTTTTCCCAGGTCAGAAATTATAGGACCAGGAACGAATGATGTTGGTCCAGCCCGCGCCCATAAATCATTTGGTGCAATTTGTCCTGGTTTTGCTGCCATAAATTGCCTATTTTGTTTCAAAAGTCTGAATAATTCAAATGCATCTATATCTGTAAAGATAACTGCAGGCGTTCCGCTTAAATAAGTGCTAAGTTTTATTAAAAATTCTTTTCCAGAATCTTTAAACGCCTTTATGATTAAAGATTTCTTAGTGAGTTTGAAAACTATTTTGCCTCTTAATTTCTTTCTTGCTATTTGCAGCTGCTTGTTTGGCAAATTCTTTAAATCCACGATTGCGACAGTTTTGTATCTAGATGTAAGCTCTTTGAGCTCACCAATTTCTTTTTGCTTCCATTTTGCTACAGCTTTGGTTTTCATATTTTAATTGGACCTCCCATTGTAGTTTTTACATAGACAGCTCTAATATTTTGGCTGCCTCTTGGAAGAGTTTGATTTAATCTATCTAAAACTGAAAGAATATTTTCAGCAACATCGCTGTCTGACATCTTTTCATTTCCGACAGGACAATTAATTGCGGGGGCTTTTTTGGCACTAAGCTTTATTGTATCTCTCAGATTTTTTACTATATGTTCAACGTTAGCTTTTGGTGCAATTATTTGCCCGGCTTTTGGGCTTGGCATTTTTCCTATTGAACCCAGATATTTACCAAAAGTTTTAGCAATTTGAGGCATAAGATTTGCTTGAGTAATAAAATGCTCATATTCTCGCACTAATTTTCTTATTTTTCTTGCATCTTCGTAATTACTAAATTCATCAGTAGTTATAGTTAAATCGCAGAATTTTTCTACCGCAGTTTTCATTTCAGGACCAACTAAAGCGCAAACTTTCAGAGTTTTACCTCTACCCATTGGGAGTTTGATAAAATCATCTATGTTATTTTTATTAACATCAAAATCTTTGAGGCATATAGCTATGTCAAAACCTTGAGAGAAATTTCTCTTTCTTGATTCTCGAGCTTTTTTAACAGCATCTAATATTTGAGATTTTTCCATACCTTGAGTTCTGCTGCAGTAGCTCTTGAACAGGAAACTTGTTTTCTATAAGCGTCTCGCGTTAGCTACTGCCTAAGCAGTGTTTTCCTTTCCAAAAGGTATTTTAAAAGGGTTTCCCTTGTTATCATATGGTGTCTGCTGATACGGTTATTAAGAAATCCAAAAAAACTATATCTGCAACAAGCTCAAAAATTCATATATCTGGTGTTGATAATTTGAGACCTTTCCAGCAAAGTTCTTTAGAAACTACGATGAACAAAGCACTTTCTAAATTAGATAATGTAGGTAATGTAACAGAATTTAAATGTTATGTAAAAACGTTTGAGGAAGGAAGAGGCAGAGTAAAATATTCTATTCATTTGTATTTAGTTATTCCGGGTTCGTCTTTTACGTCTGAACAGGCAGATTTCGATTTTAATACAGCTGTAAGCTGGGCTATAAAAGCGCTGGAAAAAGAAGTATTAAGAGCTAAAGAAAAGCATAAGTATGAAGTGGGGAAAGGTAAGGGTATGAATAAACGCGGACAAGTGAAAGACTTTATGATTCTTGTATTCCTGCTAATACTTTTAGGACTTTGGTATCAGCCCGAAATAACGAAAGATATACTTGGAAATTTAGTAGAATTTGGAAAAACTATTACTGGTTATGTTATTAATTAGTCCTAAGTCCAGATAACATCTACTTCGTCCGCTCTCCAGTTCTTGTCAACTTCAGTTTGCTTCAATGTTTGTTTTCTTCCAGCTTTGTGTTCTAGAATTCCTAACCAAGCAATCATAGCACCTTGATCTCCACTCAACTCTCGCGGAACTTGATGGAATTTTATTCCTCTCGCTTTGCACATAGTATTTAGCATTTCTCCTAATCGTTTATTTGCAGCAACCCCGCCCGTTACTAGCAATTCTTTTTTATCTAAATGAGCAAGAGCCCGTTCTACCGCTTCAGTAAGTATTGCAAAAACAGTTTCCTGAGTGCTATAACATAAATCTTCTTTCCCAAGCGAAACATATTGTTTCGCTGGGCCCAGCTTAGCTTTGCTTAGCTTGGGTTTATATTTACTTGATATGCGTTTTAAATTTGTTAAAATTCCGGAAAAAGAAAAATCTATTCCTTTGATTGTGTAAGGAAGTTCAATATAGGTTTTACTTTTACTTGCTAGTTCCTCGACTTTTGGACCTTGCGGAAAGCCTAATCCAATATATCTTCCAAATGCATCAAGGAAATTTCCTATTCCGATGTCAAGCGTTTCGCCGGCTACTCTGTATCTTCCAGCTGCTAAAGAAATTATTTGTGTGTTAGCACCAGAGACATAAAGTATGACTGGATCTTTAAATCCAGATGTAAGTTTTGCGATTTCAATATGTGCTATAGGATGATTTACACCTATCAAAGGAATATTTAATTTCGTTGCTAGTGCTCTTGCCGCAGCAGCGGAGACTCTTAATGTCCCGCCTAAACCAGGACCTTTGGAAAATGCAATTAAATCAATGTCTGAAGGTTTTACTTTTGCGGTGTCAAATACTTTCTCGAGCAAGAGTCCGAAGAATAAATGATGGTGCTCAAGTGCTTTGCGCGGATGTATTCCACCAGATTCTGTTGTCAAAGTGCTGCGCTCGTTCGCAAGAATATTTCCGTCGTCATCAACAATGCCAAGCGGTGTCAAATACTTTCTCGAGCAAGAGTCCGAAGAATAAATGATGGTGCTCAAGTGCTTTGCGCGGATGTATTCCGCCAGATTCTGTTGTCAAAGTGCTGCGCTCGTTCGCAAGAATATTTCCGTCGTCATCAACAATGCCAAGTCCAATTGTATGTGAAGTTGATTCAATTCCGAGACATAACATAATTATTGTTTAATTTTCTCTGTGTAGCCGCATCGACCACAGCCTATTCTGTCTTTATGCTCTGCAACAAAAACAGCAGGGCCACATTTTGGACAAGTTTTTCCTTTCGTTAACTTATCGCCATTTATTTTGTATTTAGAATATTTATTTGTTGATAATCCTGGTTTAGTTTTTTTCTTTGGCATTTTATTGTCCCTCTGCCTTTTCTGCTATAGCTTCTTTTTTCTCTTCTGCAGGATGTCTTTTAATTATATATTTTGGTTCAAACTTGTCAAAAGCTTCTTTGGTATTGTAAATTATAGCGGAAAGCTTTGTCTTGCCACCGAAAGTTGAAAGTATTTTTCTAATAGATACAACAGCTTTGTCAACATTTAATTTAGCCGATAATAATTCACGTAATTGCGCTCTCTTTGGAGTAGATTCGCCGAAGTGTGCTATTTCACCTTTGAGTTCTTTTCTTTCGAATAATTTATTTTCGTTTGTTTTAGTTATGTCGATATCCATTTTATTTTCTAATTGCGTATTCTCCCTTTTTCTTTATACCCATCTTTTTTGCAATGTCCGAGTTTTCTGGCTCTATGACTATTACTCTTCCTTTCCAGTTTTCAGTTAATTTGGAATCGTGGCAAGTTGGACAAATATCCTTCATCACTAATGCTCCGCAAGTTTTACACGCTTTCTTAACCATTTATTCCTCTTTAGCAGCTTTCTTTGCTGCTTTTGTTTCTTTCTTTATTTCCTTTTTTGATTCAGCTTCCATCCATTCAGCTTTTCCCAGGTAAGATTGCCTCATTGTCAAACCTATTTTTGGCGTTCTCGGGTCTTTCATACTGATCGCTACTATTCTTGCTCTAACTTTATCGCCTGTTTTCAAAGTTCGTTTTGTTTGCTTTCCAGTTAAAGCTCCAGTTTTTGAAAATGAAACGTAGTCATCCATTGTCTGTGAAACGTGTACCATTCCTTCAAATGGTCCGAAGTCAACAAATGCACCGAATTTTGCAATGTCTTTTATCTCGCCGTTGACAAGCTCATTTATTTCTGGAATGTAATTTAATATTGTGAATTTTACTCGGTAATATGCTGCGCCGTCTCCTGGTATAATTACTCCTTCGCCGATGTGTGCTATATTGAGTATAGCTATTACTTTGCCCAAATCACCGAATATTCGTCCTTCGTAGTCGCCTTTTAGTTGCTTTTCTATCGCTTCTGTTAGTTCATCGTTAAATGAGCGTGGCGGTACTCTGACAACTCCCTCTACTTCTGATTTGTAATGCATTGTAATCTAATTAGACCGACCTTTTTGGCTTTAAAAACCTATTGAAAACTATTCTTTGTTTATTTAAAAGAAACATTTAAATTAAATCTCGTATGTTTAAACATATGATATTTGATAAAAAATCAGAATATGCTTTAGGTATAGTATTGGCTTTATTTGGTTTATTGCTCGCATTTGGTCCAGAAACTATTAATCTTGTTAAAACTAGCGCTACTACACTTTTTGGTTTAGTTGTGCTTGGAATAGGTCTATGGTTGTTATTAAAAAATGCTTAATGATAGAGAATTTAATATTGAGTTAGAGGATTATAGAGCTTTATTAAATGGATTTATTTTGATAAATGTTGCAGTAATTGGTGCTATATTATTTACAGATAAAGTAGAAGATGTTACTACCGGCTTAGGTTTTCTTGTAGCCGTATTTATTTTTGTTATTGCTGCATCTATTCGTATAAGGAAACGTATGAAAGAATCCTAATTCCATTCTTCAATATGGTTTCCTTGACGCATAACATAGACTTTTACGTGTCCGCTTCTAAGAAGATATTTGAGCTTCAAATCGTTCGTTAAAACTCCGGATTGATGTTTAATTGCATATTCAGCTATTGCTTTGTCCGTCTCTCCCGAGAGCTGTATTTCTTTGATTTTTTTCTGCTGTATTATTTTCAAGGCTAAAGAAGCAGCTTCTCTGTCCGAAGCTTTATCTGCCGTATTAACTAGAATTTTTAGCTCTTCTATAACTAAGTTAGGAATGTAAATTGCCAAAAGTCCGAATTTCTCTTTTAGCGTTTGCACTAAATCGAGCTTATTCTTAGCGGCATAAACCAATGCATTTGTATCAAGTATTATTTGCATAAGTTTAAAATACACTCAAGGAATAAAAATTTATGGCAAAAGAATTTGCCAACTGAAAATCCATAGGATTTATAATTATGGCTAAAAAACAGGAAATACAGCACAAGTACGATTCTTCAGCCGATATTTATGATTCAAGATATTCAGAAATCCAGAAAGAGAAATACGAATTAGCTCTTCAAGATTTGGAATTGCAAAAACCCATATTAGATTTGGGATGCGGAACTGGCCTACTTAAAGATTTTCTTGGTGTCGAGTTAATTGGCTGCGATATTAGCAGGAATATGTTAAAGAAAGCCAAAAATAAAGGAATGTTGGTAGTACAAGCCGATATCGAGCACTTACCTTTTAAAAATAAATTCAAAACAATTTTGAGTTTTACAGCTTTGCAAAACGTGCCCGATGTAACATTAGCATTAAGTGAAATAAAGCGGTTAAATGCTAAACAAATTGTACTGACATATCTTGATAAGTTTGACTTTATCAAACAAATACAAAAAGAATTTGATGTTCAAGAGATTAGAAAAATAGGCGAAGATGTTTGTTTAATTTGCTGCAATCTCGTCTAAGAAGTTAAGACCCTGCTGGATACTATATTTTTCTGATATTTCGGGTGCATAATAAACTATCCAATCATCTGGATGTTCTCTAATTTCGCGCATACTCATTCTATTGATAGCTTTTTTGTTATTTTGGCTATTAAGACCATGTTTGATTATAAGGTCTTGTAATCCGAGACCTAACCTAATATCTGAAACCACATTAATCCGACCGCGAAGGGTGCCATCAACTAATCTGTCGAAGGTATAAATACCACTATGGCGTTTTTCCAAACTATCATAATATTCGTTAACAGTTTTATACTGTTTCCAATTACCATCGACAAAGTCACACCGTCCTTTTTTTCTACCATATGATCTCCATAAAGCATCTTCAAATTTTTCTGAGTTCATAGTATAACCTATAGCTAATAATTTTGGATCATAGCCACACTTTATCAAATCAATAGCAAAACGTTCACCTCTCTGGGTTTCTCTCATGAATTCCGGAATATTGCTATCATCACTGTAAGTGCTAGGAGTGATTCCTAAGGTCATTAAAAACGCTTCAATGCACTGGTGTTGGTTATATGAAAAATCTAGACCTTCTTCTTTTAGCTCTTTATCGGCCTTAGCCTTCCAAGTAATAGCTAGTCCTAGTGGATCCATACTCTTTTTTGCCATTATATATTTCAATATAGACAATTTAAAAGGCTTTCCGTCGCTTTTAACCTATTTTGCTCTGCTCAGGCTCTCACAAATAATCTAAATCTATCTTTACCTTCGAGCTCTTCCAATATTCTTTGCACAATTGTTTTCTTGGGATTGGACATAGCTGTTACTCTTGTTTTAATATCGTCAAAGTTTTCAAATAGCTTTTCTTCTCTAGCTTTTATTATTTCAGTCGCGTGCTTTTTGCCTACTCCTGGCAATATTTCTAACTGATGGGCTCTAAGACTTATCGGTCCTGCTTTATTAAAAAAGTCAATAAATTTAGTTTCATTTGCGCTTACTATTTTTTCAACTATGAATGGAAGTTCATTTCGAGCTGTTTGCGTAAGTCTCTTTTCCCAAAGAGCTCCTTTTATATAAGAAATTTGATCCCGTTTTCCCTCGCCGATATAAACTTCATCACTAGGTTTTAATTTCACATTTGGCAGAGGAACTAATTCTAATAACGTGAAAAACTCTTTCCCAATAACTTGGACAATAGGTTCTTTTTTATGCAAAGGTCTCGAGTCGTCTGCGTAGCCGTGTTGGAGAAAATCCAATACTATTCCGTATTCTTCTCTTGCTCTCTGATTTTGCATATTGTCCTCTTAGTACCATCTCTTACTAACATCTAGAAATATCAATTCTTTTAAACCTTATTGTAGCCATAACCCTTAAATATTACGTTTTATTATAAATCATAATGACGCAGGCAATAATAAAACTAAGAGATCACGAAGATCGAGTTTTAACTATAATCAAAGGCAAATATGGTTTTAAGAATAAATCAGATGCTGTAAATTTCGTTATTGAGAAATTCGAGGAGGAATTTTTAGAACCAGAACTTAGACCAGAGTATATTGAAAAATTAAAGAAAATAGAAAAGCAAGAAGGTATTAAATTCAAAAGTATTGAGGCCTTAAGAAAGCATATAGAAAATGCGTGATTTTGAGATTAAGCCTTACTTAGACAAGATTTTGCAGAAACTTAATAAAAAAGATAAAACTCTTTATGAATCAGTTATACGGAAAATAAATGAAGTTGTAACGTCGTCAGATATAGAGCATTATAAAAATTTGAAATACGATTTCAAAAATACAAAAAGAGTTCATATAAGTTCTTTTGTATTAATTTTTAATTATGATAAAACTAACGATTTCGTGAGCTTCATAGATTTTGATCATCACGATAATATCTATAAGAGATAATCAAAGATACTTAGAAATAACGTCCTGCATTTGTTTAAGGTTTTCTGGACTTACAGCAAGCTTTGAACCCGCAAAAATTGACTTTAATTCTCCAAGGTCTTTTGGTACAATATCGACTATTTGAACAATAAGCGCTCTGCTCATCAAAGGAACGTTTAAAGCTTCGAGCTCTTGAATGAGTTTTTCAACTTTATCGATCTTTAATTTAGTTGCATCTTTGTTGAACTCAAGAATTTTATTCTGTATTTCTGCCCTATCGGTCTTGTTTCCAAGTCCCTGAATTATTTTGGAAACCTCTGCTAATGCTATTGGTTCTTTGTTTATTATATTTGTATCCATATGAATCTCTGTGAGCAAATTATGTTGCTGCGCGTCTTAAGTGCACTGGTGCGGAAATCAAGTGTTTTGTCTTTCCGCCGTCTTTGATTGTAACCATTACTGAATAGCCCCTCTTTTCAGTTACTACTCCCGTTCTGCCTTTGTATCGTGGATGAGGCATAGCATTGTGAATAGCTGGTTCTTGTTTTATTATTACTTTATCGCCTATTTCAAATACTTGCATTAATCTTGTTGTTGATACTTTACCTTTATCTCTTGGGTGTTTTGCTAATCGGTCTCTTGTTTTCTTTCTAAAACCGCCAGTGCGTTGTACCATATGAAAACCGCTATTTTTGTGTTTAAAAGGTTTTAGAAACCAGGCATACCCTTTAAGCCTCTCATATTCATTAGCTTTTCCAACTTCTTTAGCTGCTTTGGATTGCCCATCTGTTTCATAACCTTTTTCATTTGATTATATTGCTTAATCAGATCCCGAACATCTTGCTCTGATTTGCCAGAACCTTTCGCAATTCTAGAAATTCTCGAAGTTTTAATTATATCAGGATTGTCGCGCTCTTTAATTGTGCACGAATCTATTATGTATTTCCAATTTTTCATTTTATCTTCTTGCATTTCCAATAGTTCTTTTGGAATAGCATTGGCCATTCCAGGTATCATTCCTACAACTTGCGACAACGGTCCAAGCTTCTTGACAGATTCCATTTGCTTATAAACATCAGTTAAGGTAAATTCAGCTTTCAAAAATTTCTTGCCAAGCTCTTCAGCTGTTTCTTTATCCATAACTTCTTCGGCTTTCTTCAAAAGTGTTTCGAGATCACCCATTCCGAGCAGTCTAGAGACAAAATTCTTTGGTTTGTATTCTTCGAAATCTTCTATATGTTCGCCAACCCCAATAAATTTTACTTTTGCACCTGTTGCAGAACACGCCGAAAGTGCGCCTCCGCCTTTTGCAGTGCCGTCTAATTTTGTTAATATAACTCCAGAAATGCCAACAGCGTCTTTAAATGTATCAGCTTGCTTGAATGCGGTTTGTCCAATATCTCCGGACAAAACCAATAAACTTTCATCTGGTCTGAATGCTTCTTTTATAGCTTTTATTTCTTTTATTAATTCACTATTTAGTGCATCTCTTCCGGCGGTATCAAGAATTACAACATTAAAATTATCAAAATCAGGTTCAAATTTCTTGATTATTTTAATCGGATCTTTTTCTCCTTTTATTCCGTAAAATGGAACATTAATTTTTTCTGCAAGCTGCTGTAATTGTTCAAATGCAGCAGGTCTCCAAGTATCGGTTTGTACAAGAGCAACTTTCAATCCTTTTTTCTTATAGTATTTTGCAAGCTTGCTGGCGGTTGTTGTTTTTCCACTTCCAAATAAACCTTGCAAAACAATTTTTGTCGGCTTTTTTTCTATTTCTAATTTTCCAGCTTCAGCTCCTAAGAATTTTACTAATTCGTCATAAACAATATTTACAGTATGTTCTCTGGCTGTAAGAAGTTTGGAAGATTTTTCTGCCAATGCTCTTCGTTTAATAGTCTCAGTAAGTTTATTAGTTAAATCTATATTTACATCAGCGGCTATAAGCGATTTTTTAATATCGGCTGTAATTTGATCTATCAGTTTAGCATCTATGTGCGTCGCTTTAAACAAGCGCTGTAAACTTCCTCTTAGCTTATCTCCAAGTTTTTCAAGAGCCATATTATTATTATTAGATTATATTATTGATAAACTTTTGCGGTTGAAACTGCTGTAATTTTTCATATTCCTGTCCTGTGCCGACATACATAATTGGCTTGCCAGTTTCGTGAACTAATGAAATAAAAGTTCCACCTTTATCATCAACATCTGATTTAGTGAGAATCATTCCATCTATTCCTATTGAAGTATTATAATTTTTTCCTTGTTCCCAGGCATCATTTCCAGCTATGCTCTCGCATACATAAATTGTCAGATTAGGATTTACAACTTTTTTTATTTTCTTTAATTCATCCATTAAATTTTTATCAGAATGCTGTCTGCCAGCAGTATCAATTAGAACCGCATCTAATTGCCGAGCTTCAGCGTGTTTAACTGCATCAAATGCCACCGCCGCGGCATCAGAACCATAAGTGTGTTTTATTACTTTTATTCCTAATTTATCGCCGTGTTCCTGCAATTGTTCTTGTGCAGCTGCTCTAAATGTATCGCCTGCAGCAAAAATACATTTTAAGCCCTTATTTTTTAAGAGGTGCCCAACTTTGGCTAGAGTTGTAGTTTTACCGTGGCCATTTGTTCCGACAAACATTATTACAACTGGTTTTTTTCTCGCGTTTTCAATGAAGGTATCAATCGCAATTGGTGTCGGAAGTTCTAATATTTCTAAAATAAGCGTGCGAAGTTCTTTTTTGATTATACCGGATAATTCAGAACGTTTGACACTTTTTCCAACTAATTGTTTATTCAATCTAATTTTTATCTTTTCAATTATATCGTAAGCGACATTATTTTGTATCAATTCAATTTCCAGATCTTGAAATATTTTCTCAAAATAATCTTCTGATATTTTTGTTTCTGTAACAGCTTTCGTAATACTCTCGAGAAAACTTGTTTTCGCATCAAGTTTTTGTACTTCAACAGGTTTTGAAGGTTCAGATTTCTCTACAAGAGTGCTGTTTTCGGTTGGCCTTAATTTTTCAGGTTTTAGTGCTTTATCTGTAAAATCCTGGAAAGCCTTCTTCAGGAATTTAAACATCTTAATGCTCGTGCTCTGTATTCATTAAATGCTGCAATTCGTGCTGAGTTTCTTGAGCTTTTGAGGCAAGAGTTTCGATATTCTTGCTTAATTGACTAAGAGCTTTTTCCATTTCTCCAATTTGTTTATCAATTATACCTTTAGCTTCCAGAATTGTTTTTTTTACAATTACGCCAGCTCCAACATTGACAAAAACATCTTTGGAATTTTTCAATTCAGCATCAACATAAATTCCAGCTCCTACTGGAGCTTTTAATTTGACATTAGATTTACTTTCTTTTAGAGCGTCAAGGTGATTTTTTAATAATAACAAATCTTGATTTCTGTTTGATATTTCTCCTATATCATTTTCTATCTGCCTCATTTGATTTTCTATCATTTGAAGTAGAATGTATTTTTGTTGCACTTCCTGCTGTTCTTTTTCAACCATATTAAAATCCTAAATTACATCCTTAAAAGTCTTTGCTCATTCGTATTACTTAATTCAAGAAACCAAGAGATTCATCGACTCTCGTGACTTCGAAACCAGAGCTATTAGCACCCATAACAAAGCCAAAACTATTAGCTATAATGCCGGAACTTATAAATGGGTTTCCCATATTAACAGTGCCCAAACCTATTTCAAAGTTGAATAATTTTTCAATCTCGTAGACAATATGTTCAGGAAGATTTGGCTCAAAAATTCCACCTTTATTAGTAATTTTTCCAACTGAGCCAGGTATAGATAAATCTATTCGCTCAAATTTTACATCCGGAAAACATTTGCTGATTTTTTCAACTTCATTATTACTATATACATTGCTAATAATACCTTTTTTGTCATTTAGAATTATATTGTTGCCGAAGGCTGTATGATTTGTTTCAAGAACAGCAACTTTTACGCCTAGTTTTCCAAGCTCTTTTTTTAATCTTTTTAATTCTGATTCGTAGATAATATTCGGAATAAGTATTGTGTTAGAATTTCCGATTGCAAATAAACCTATTAAATCTGTACCATAAAGACTTAACTGAAAAACAGGAACTTTGAGCGCTTCTTCTATTTCTTTGACATCTTTTTCTCTTACACTTCTTCCAAGCAGACAGAATTTATCTGTAGCTAAACCATAGAGACCTACGTTTGGATCGCCCTGAAAATTCGCTATTGCTGTATGTTTTTCCATTTTATGAACCTCTGTGAGTAAAATGACCAGCTAACCGAAGTTAAGCGCTGCCCATATGAGTTAAACGAATATGGACCAGCTAACCGAAGTTAAGCGCTGCCATCTCAATTACTTCTCCAATGATGACCAGCCAAAACCGCTAGGTTTTAGGCGCTGCCATTGTTATTTTATATTTATTCTCTTCTATTAAGTTTAAAACTATATATTAGAGACTATAAAATTTATTGCTTATTTTTGGGATGCAATTTCTTCCTTTTTGCTAAGTGTTTTATTCTTCTCACTTTCTTCAAGAGCCTTCTTTTCCTCAGATTTTTTCTTTTTATGCTCTTCGGCTTTCTTTTCTTTTTCATCTTTCGCGAGTTTCAAAAATGATTTCTTATTTTTCTTTTCTTCCATTTTCTTTGTTTCTTCTGTAGCTCTCTTTGCCCGCGCAGAAACTTCAGTGAGCGCGGCATTAGCTGTTTTTTTATCGAAAGAAACTTTTAACATAATTTTTGACGGAGGATTTCTTCCGCCGTGCTGCCATACTTTCTCGTTTATCCAATGATCGAGTTTTATTTCGTTTGATTTTGTGTGCTTTTCTAAATATGCTCTTATATCATTCATAGCTCTCTTCGCCCTTCGCCATTTAGGAACTTTAAGAAAGCCCTTTCGCAATTGTATAGTATAAGTCCGTTCTGTCATGGTTTTATTTTTGTTTTATTTCTCCTCCAGTGTCGTTTTACATCTGTTAATCTTGATGGATGAGCTTTCTTTCCTTTGCCCAACGCTTTTTGAATTATCCAAAAAGGAGCCCATTTAGTTTGCTTACCTTTTTTGATTAAAGTTCTTTTAACTCCAGATCTTTTTAGTCTGCTCATTTTTCAACTCGTTTGGCAGCTTTGGAAAGTAATGAAGTGCCTGCAGCAGTAATTGTTCTTCCTTTATGTACTCCTATTTTCTGTTGCTGTACTAATCCAGAAGTTTCCAATTGCTGTAAAATTTTTCTAATTATATTGCCGGAAGCTCTTGTGAATTTGCTAGGTTTTACGCCTCTATTTTTTCCGCTTCCATATTTTGAACGTAATTTTGATACGCCAACAGGACCATCTTTGTAAACTGTTCTTAAAACAGATGCGGCTCTTAAATGCCACCAATCTTGATTCTGCGGAGGTCTTTCTTTGTTAGTTCCTGTTTTGACAAAAATAGACCAATTAGGAGCTTCGAATTTGCCTTTCAACTCCTCGGAAGTTTCCTTTACTAACTTCTGTGGAGATACTTCGAATATGTGTACCATTGTAGAATTAGAGCTTATTTAGTCGTTTTTAAAGGTTGCTAATTGAATTATTATATTATCTTTCTTTTATCGTTATTGAACTGAATTTATCTTGGGTATAATAGAACTCAACATCTGCTAAAAGGAAAAGCTCTTCAAATTCCTTGCCTTCAAGTTTGTCTTCTGGGAATTTAAATTTAAAGAAAACGTTTTCTTTGAAGCCCGGTTCTAATGGTTCAACATCTAAATCCTTTAGTTCGTATTTGCAAGTGTTTGTTGCTGAACTGCAATCGCGCAAATTATTCTTAAGTTTTACCGAAAAATCATTGCCATCTTTTACGTATATTAAATCAGTAGGAACTTCGAGAGTTATACTTTTTATAGCTGTTAGTGTTCCGCTGCCTTTATTTTCTATCGTTATACCTAAGAAATGCGCAACGGTGTTATCATTTGAATTTGCTGGAAATGTATCAGATTCGCCAGATAAGCCTATACCAAGTCCAACAGGCGACGTTGTCTGCCAGGAACGGCGCTGTTTTATTTCAAAGTGCTGTAATATATCAATATCATCTAAAATTAATCTGCTGTATTCATCATTTTTTATTGCGTAGAGCGTTTTCCCCGATAAAGTTTCAAAACTATAGTCTAAAGTTACTTTAACTTCTTTTGATACTGTTGTTTTTCCCTTGAGAATATCGTGGGTAATTCCTGAATGTTCGCATGTAAATCTGTTTGAATATTCTTTGGTTTGCAGTATTGTAGCACAAATTTCTGTTTCGTTATCAAATATTGAAGTTACAAGAGCAGTTACGTTTGGCTTAGCATCCTTAGCATCTCTTATTGTTACCGGAACACTTACTATCTTTAATGAACCAACTATTACTATATCATCAGTTGTTTCGCCCGGACTTATCGAAATTATATCTTTGATAGGTCTAACATTTGTTAATACAACACCTACATCTTTGCCTTCGTATTTAGTTTTTTGAGTATCTGAGCGCCAAGTCTGTGAAAAGTCGTATTGACCAGTTAGCGCTTGTTTTACTATGTTAATTTCAGCTGTATCTTTTTGAAATACATCTTTTAGTTGCGTTCCAGATATACCGAGTGCAGCACTAAAAGCTTGGCCTCCTGGCGTGAAAGTCGTAAAAATAAATCCACCACCAACTAATATCGCGATTATTATAAGTGTAACAATAGTTGTTCTAATTCTCTTTCTTTTACTTACCTGTCCATCTCCAGAATTATTGGATCTCTTTTCCTTAGCTTTTTTACTTACCTGTCCATCTCCAGAATTATTGGATCTCTTTTCCTTAGCTTTTTTACTTACCTGTCCATCTCCAGAATTATTGGATCTCTTTTTCTTAGTTTTATTCGCTACAGCGTCTGCTATTGCTACCTCAGGTATTACGTTTTTTATATCTTCAGCCGATATATTAAATCTACTTTCTGCTGGCAGTTTTCTTATTTGTCTTACCATAGCTATTGCTTCTCTTTGATTGCTACTTGCAATCTATCAATTACGATATTATTATCTGAAGAAATAGTAATTGTATTTGTTCCTTGCTGCAAATGCTCACAAATATCATCCGAATAAAGATTAGCCTCGTTAAAGTTTGCTTTCAATCTCGCAGAATTGACTTCAATATTTGCAAATCCGAATAATTCGCCTCGCTGGATAGTTAATTTGCATTCAAATCGTCCAAGATTAATACTTGTAAATTCATTCGTAGCTATATTAAAATCGTAAATCTTTTCGCTATTTGCTGGAGCAAATGTTAATTCTATTTTTGGGAAATTTATAATATAATTGCCATTTCTTTCAATCGACCATACCAATTTGTTTTCTGTTTTCAAGTTTTCAAGAGGTAAAGCTAATTCAAAATCAGACGGCGGAATTCCCTTGTAAAGTTCTATGTCATTCAATGTTATTGTTATTGGAACCTCTGCGCCGTTAGATTTTATGAATGCGATTAATTTAGCTTTTCCGCTTCCATGCGCCGTTAGATTTTATGAATGCGATTAACGTGGCTTTTCCGCTTCCAGCAAGTTCGCTCGTTGTTATATCAAATTTATGTGTGAAACTGCCAGCATCAAAACTTTGCACTATTAATTCCACGTTTTTTAATACATAGATATTTGGCCGCCAAAAAGCCAAACCAGGATTTGAAGCAGTAAATTTTATTTCGTTAGTTTCTTTTAACAAACTTAATGGAATTGCAATAGAGACTAAATCGCCGATTTCACCACTCGTAGTTTTCAAGGTCTTGCCGTTAACCATCACAGACAGAGTTCCAGTACCATATTTGTCAGCTATTTTGAAATTCATTATAACGTCAGCGACGTTCTGCGAACTAATTTCAAATTCCAGTATTGCTGGTTTGTTTGCAGTAGTACTTTGAGAAGTAGAAAGTGATGGTGCAAGTATTTTAGAGGAATCCTCTGGCTTATTAGCGATGCTTACGGTAGATAATTTTCTAGAGAATGCGATAGCATCCGTTTCTATAAAACCAGCAATAGTGCCGGGATTAACGTCAAGAGTAATCCGGGAATAACCTTCGATACCTAAATTAGCACGTTCTGCTGGAGTTATACTTATTGCGTAGAAAAGTACAGCAGCACCTATTATAATTATTATAAATAGTCCTGTTACATTACCTACGTATTCAGTATAGCCGCGCTTACCTATGTCTGTGGCCATCTTTTTAAATACCAGTTATTTTCTATATAAAGCTTATTATGAGAATTATTCACTTTAATAAAAGGGAAGGGGTAGCTAAACTAAAGATAAATCTATTGGATGACCTTTGGCATTTATCCAAGATAATTGAACCAAACGATTTAATCACTGGAAGAATAGAGAGAAAGATAAAATTCAGCGGTTCGGAAGAACGAGCAAAAGCCGAACGGAAATTTTACACTGCTAAAATAAGAGCTGCAAGAGTTCAATTGGAATCAACTTTTCTTAAAATTTTTGGAGAAATAACAGAAGGTTCAGATGAACTATCAAAAGGCGCACATACTCTCGACGTAAAAGTGGTATCAAAAGGCGCACATACTCTCGACGTAAAAGTGGGATTTGAAATAAGTATAGAAAAGGATTGGAAAGAATACCAAATTAAAAGACTAAGAGATGCAGAGAAGGCAGCTTCTGCACCTAAAGCACTAATTTGCGCTTTGGATGACGAGCAGGCAACTCTTGCGGCATTAACTGCTGTCGGAATAAGTTACTTGGGGCAGTTCCAATTAGGTTTAGCCAAAAAAAGATATGTTGAGAAGGCACAAGAACGAATGCAGGAATTGGTTGCAGAAATAATTAGAATTGAAAAGCAGTCAAAGCCAGACTATTTGATTTTAGCATCGCCTTTATTTTGGAAAAAAGAGGAGCTTCTGAAGAAACTCCAGGAAAAAGAATCTAAAATAGGAAATAAAGTCAAACTGGAAAATGTAAGCGCGGGCAGTCGAAGAGGGATTGTAGAGTTATTGCATCAAGGCGTTCTTGACAAAGTCATAAAACAATCTCAGCTCCAGAAGGAATTCAAACTAGTAGAGAATTTAGTTATAGAAATAGCACGCAAAGGTCTTGCGACTTACAAATTTGCAAACGTGAAAAATGCAGTAGAAGCCGGAGCAGTTGATGATTTGCTTTTGACGGACAGCTTGATTGCCGATTACAGAGAAAAAAATAAGTTTGAAGAGCTGGAACAGCTTATTGATGCTGTTGAAGGACAGGGCGGCAAAGTTAATATAATTAGTTCAGATAATGAAGCCGGAGATAAGCTAGACGGCCTTGGTGGAATTGCAGTATTACTAAGATTTAAGATTTAGTTTTATCTGTGTGCCTGGTAGTACTTTTACAGAATTTCTTTTTTCTTCCAAGAGTTTTTCTAGATCTTGTTTCGTACCTTTGAATTCTTTAAACTTAGATATTTTATCTAAAGTTAAGGCCCTATTTATACTAGTATCTAAATAGTCTAACATTTCAATTCCTCTATAATGTAGGCTATAATGAGCCTCCTGGCGAATGTAGGTATTAACTATTTCCAAAGTTGTAGTAATTCTTGGCACCATACTTCTATCTTCATCGTTAGACATATCGAATGCTAAGCCGATACCATACTTTCCTAACCAAGATAGATAGAACTCTCCTGCTGGTGTTTGAATAAATCGTTCTTTCCGTGCGCCTTTGTTTGCTATTTGTACTGCCTCATCCAAAGCTTCAACGAAGATGCATACGATTTTTTTACTATGATACTTTACTTTTTCGTTGTATTTTGTGGTAAAAGCTAGCATATCACTTTTTATAATTAGAAAGGCATAAAAAGTATATGGC
>Ga0209727_1000933_pt1 | contig 27453 bp, 21 predicted proteins | sample RifGroC1_FD_183995 | JGI IMG/M metagenome (GOLD analysis project Ga0209727, IMG submission 183995) | Groundwater microbial communities from Rifle, Colorado, USA - Groundwater C1 (SPAdes) (version 2) | ecosystem: Environmental > Aquatic > Deep subsurface > Groundwater | place: Rifle, Colorado...
AATATGTTTCCCAGAGTACGGTTTTAAAGAAACAGATATGTATAAATATGACGATATTACAGCTATTGAAATAATTGATAATTGGATGAAAAGCGACAACATCACATATGGTTTTTTGGAATAAAGAATATTTTACATCCAATAACTAAACTGCCAATTGTTGACTTGGATTTTGTAAATAAAACAGACGGTTTTTGGGATAGCAAAGAAAACAGAATAAGGGCTATTAAACATTATTGTGAAAATCAGTGTAAAGAGAGTATTTTAGATAATATAAATAAATATCAAGATTTACAATTATGGGTTTTAAAATATTTCAACAAAACAAAATTAAGGCCATTGTATTATTTTAATACATTTAAGATTGATACATATGATTTGTTGGTAGAGAGTTATCCTATCATAAAAGAAAATAAAATATTATTTCAATGGGAACTATCAAGAAATGCAAATACATCTGTTGGCAATCTATTAGAGGCTTTAAGAAATTTTGTTAATTATAGAATGAATGATCTAATCCTTGATATAAAAAATGATTTACCAACATACTTAAATTTTACTTTTATGACTGAATTATGTCCTAAGTTTTGTGCATATTTACAAAATAGTGGACATCGATTAAGAAAATTTACATCATTTTATGAATGGGCATGTTTAGCATTCCCTGAATATAGTAAAGTTTGGAATCCAGAAGATTTTGGGCTATGCCTAGCGTATGATGGAGTAAAATGTGACAGTAAGCAAGAAATAATGGTATATGAATCAATCAAAAGAGACTTAAACATTAAAGACATTTGTGCTATCGGTTCTAAGCATTCAGGAAAATATACGTATAAATACAATGGTATAAATAAAATATGTCCTGATTTTGTCATTGATTGTTTAAATGATATTGAGTTAGATAAACCAGTAATCATTGAATATTATGGATTATATTTAAAAGATTATCAAGGTGAATTATCTATGTTTAAAAACTACCAAGATAAAATAGTGTTGAAAAATAATTATTATAAATCTAGAGATGATATTATTTTTATAGACTTATATCCATATGACTTGAAGAACAATTGTGAAGGTGTGAAAAATAAATTAACTGAGGTATTATCAAAATTAAAATAATAATTGAAAGAAGGAAAATAAAATGGCAAATGTTAAAAAATTAAGTCAACAAACCATATCCAAAGTATCAACAAAATTTAATGAGCGATTTACACTAACTATTACAGATCGTTTTTCTGATACCTATGCAATAGAAATAAATAAATATTTTAAAAAAACTGATGTCCAAAAATTAATAGTTGATTATCTCTCTTTCAAAGAAGAACTACCTAATATGGTTTCAGATTTGGAATTAATCAAAGATACCGCTTTTATTTTCCCTGCTTTACTCGTTAAATATTTTACAAATGTTCCACTTTCAGACAATCTTATGGAATTAATATCAGGTACAGAAACACTTATTGACATTGAAGTATTTGATCATATAGTTGGTGCATTACCCCAAGAAGAAGTAGAAAGAGTAAATACTTTAATTAAGACAATGACTGATAATATACCACTAATGAATCAATTAATGGGAAATGACAATATTGATGAAAGTTCTAATGAAAAACAATCTATCAACACAGAAGTAGAAGAGCGATAATATGCAAGTAAAACAAATGAGTTTACATAATCTTATGTCTAGTGTGGAGTTTAAAAAGAAAGTAGATTATATTAGAGGTGTAGGGGAACAGAGATTATATGAAGCTATTTGGGATAATGTATATATGACTTATACGCCTAAATATTATACTAGACAATATGAGCTTTTAAATTCAGTAAGTTCGTCAGTTAAATACAATACAACTTCTATTGAGATTGAAGTATTTTGTGATCAAAATAAAATGTCACACTACAGCGTTGTTGACGGAAAACCAACATATGTAGGTTGGTTAATTAATGATGGATTTTCGTGGGATGGTTGGGAAGATCAAAATCCTCCGGATTATTTTCATAATCGTCCAGAATCAAAGTTTTTAGAAAAAGCTATTAAAGACATAAAAATTGATATGCAAAAAATGTTATTTGAAGCAATTGTTGTTGCGTTTAATAATGGTAAAAGGTATAGATAATAAAATTATAAAAGGACACTAATTAAAGTGTCCTTTTTATTGATATTCTCTAATTCTATTAATAACTCCATCTAAATTAAATCTATCACTATCATTTTTAAATGAAAATATTGCACTACTTCCATCTTTAAAGGTCATTGTCAAATAGTGTATTAACCTAGTTTCTTTGCTACCATCGTTAATTCCACTCATACCTCCAACAATTGCTCCAATACCTCCAAATGCACTACCTATAATAGCTCTACCGATAACACTATTTTCTTTATTCACTAATTGTTTAGATGAAGTAATTTTTAATTTATCAACAGTTGAGATACGATAAATAATATTATCAATAATAACATTATTTTCATGAAAAGATATGTTTATGTCTATTCCCTTGGCTAATTTGCTTATTCCTTCAATATGTTTAAATGGCATAAGTTTAACTATGCCTTTACGTTTTTGAATTTTGAAATACCTTATAAATAAAAATATAGATAAGGATATACAGAAATACACAAATATAAGAAAAGTTTCACTCATAATCCAACACTCCTTTACTTTTATTATTACATTGTATTGATATTATACATTTTTTATACTATTTAATCAAGTTTTATTTATCCAAAAAGAGAGGTGAGGTGAAATTAATTGGCTGATAATTTAGGATTAGTCATACAGGTTAATTATACTGCTAGTCAACATAATATTGATGAAGCAATTAAAAAATTACAAGAACACGTAAACACAAAGAAATTACATATTGCTTTTGATACTGAATCAATTAAAGGATTAGATCAAATAAGTAAAGCAATTGCTCCTGCAATATCTCAGACAAATAATCTTAATACTTCTATGCATAATTTAGGAAATTCAGTAAATAAACTTAATAAAGAATCTAAAATAGACTTTTTTAGTGGCGGTAAATTAACTCAAACTAAAGAAATCAAAGAAATGGAAGATGCTCTTGGTAAACTTCATAAGGTAACTAAAACATTTAGTGAGGGAAATGAAACTCATCGGATAGTAGAGGATACTACTAACTATAAAAAACAAAGAGAAGAAGTAGATAAATTAACTAACTCAATGGCAAACTTACGTGAGAAATCAGAAGCAAGAATTAAAACAGATGCTAATAAGTCAGATTTGGCACAAACTAGTGCAATTAATAAAACTATTGAAAAAGAAAATTTAGATAGAATAAAAGCACAACAAAATGCAAGTGATATGGCAAGAAGACTGATTGTTGAAGAAGAAAATAGAAGAATTGCCACTACTACTGAAGCACAGTCAAGAATAGAAAGAACTATTTTAGGTAGCAATGAAACTATCTCTCAACAACAAATAAGAATGAACTCTGTTAATGGTCAGAATTATGAGCAAGTTTGGCATAGAGCTATTGAAAGTAGGAGAATAGAAGAAGAAAGATTAGCTCAACGACAAATAGAAAATGCTGAAAGAACTACTCAAAGACAACAACAATTATATGCAGGACTGTTTAATCAAACAGAAAGATCAATTCAACAACAAGCTAGATTACTTAATACAAGAATGCAGTCGGCTTTGGGTTTGGGAAACAATATTAGTAATAATTTAACTCCTGAGAGTTCAAGAGTATTAGAGCATCAATTAGAGAGATATAGAAATATAATTAGACAATTTCAAGCAAACAATGAAATTGGTATAACAATAAGACCAGAGCAATTGACACAATTACAAAATCTTGAAAATCGCATTAGAAGATTTTATGAGACTGTTAGACAAGGACAAAATGATTCTCATGGTTTTAATTTTACTCAATATGAACAATTTACTCGTTTAAATCCTGCCATTACGAATGCCACTCATGCACAACAATATTATAATACTTCTTTATTGGAAGGTCATAGATTAATTGCTTCTAATATTCAACAAACAGAGCAATACATAAGAGTAACACAGCAATTAAGAAATGGAAGTCAACATTTAAATTTAGGGGTTTATATCGATAGAGCAACAGGTCAAATGTATCAATTTAATGAAGCTTTGCGAGATGGAATGACTAGAAGTTGGGGTCTTGGAGAAGCCATGAGTACGGCGGCAACCAAGGCTATGGTATGGAGTGTCGTAATGGGCACAATGTATTCATTTCTCAATATTTTACAGCAAATTCCATCTGCAATTATTGAGATTGATACAAGATTGGTCGAGATGTCCAAAGTAATGTCTTCTGATACTGATTTTGGTGCATTGATGGATAGTCTCTCTAAATCAGCAAGTGATTATGGTAGAACAATAACTGAGACTCAAGATGCAGTGGTAGAATTTGGTAAACAAGGGTTTGAGGCTGCCCAAGCGATAGAAATGGCCAATACTGCTCTTCTTGGGGCAAATGTGACGGGTTTAAAGACGAATCAAATGGCTGGATATTTAACGGCTACTATGGCACAGTTTAATATTGTAGCAGAAGACAGTGTATCAATCGTAAATAAAATTAATGAGGTTGACAATAATTTCGCCGTGACAAGTCAGGGTTTGGCGCAAAGTTTGGCGAAAGCTGGCGAATCAGCGCAGTTATATGGCGCATCTCTCGACAATGTTATTGGATACACCACAGCAATCCAAACCGCCACAAAAGAGAGTGGAAATGTCATCGGAAATAGCCTGAAGTCCACGATTTCTAGGACTTTTTCTGATGACTCAGAGAAAATCCTAAATAGCGTAGGAATAGCAATAAGAGATATTTCAGGAGAAGTTAGAACAGTAGATCAGATTTGGGGAGATTTAGCAGTAAAATTCAAAACTTTGTCGAATGAGCAACGTCAACAAATAGGTCTTACAATTGGGAGTCGTTATCATTTAACACGGTTTTTGGCCCTTATGGATAATTGGGATATAGTTACAAAAGCAACAACAACGTCACAACAATCCTTATTCTCGGCCTTGGAGGAAAATAGAAAACACTTAGCCAGTTTAGAAAGTCAAATTAATAAGGTAAAATCCGCAGGTCAGATTTTGGCTTATACATTAGGAGAAAATGGTCTCGGAGCCGCTATGTCTGGTGTTTTAGGAGCAACAACTACATTTATTAAAGGTTTAAATGAGTTAGCGAATTTATCAACAACTGCAAAAATTGCTATCACAGCATTATCATTAACTGCAATAGGTTTAACGCTTCAAATAACAAATGTAATAGGAGCAATTGTTAAACTTGGTATTGCTATGAAAACTATGGCTATAGCAAATCCTTGGTTGGCTGTAATTGTAGGATTGGCAACAGTAACAGTTGGAGTTGCTGGTTATTTAGGCAAACAAAAGCAACTCAAAGAAGAACAAGATAAGATAACAGAAACAGTAGAAAAATCCACAAAAGCATTTAATGATTTAAATGAAGTAATGGATAAGATTGGTTCACCAAGTCTTCAAAATGTCAATGATGCAGAAGCAGAAATTAAAAAGTTTGATTTATTAATCTCTAAAATAAAAGAAGCCAGTGAAGAAAAAGATAAATTTTATACTCATGATGAAGAACTTGGATTAATTCAAGCCAATGTTTCATATGACCCAACTAAGCTTTCTGATGAAATGAAAGATTTAGCTACTAATTTGGGAATTAATATTTTGCAGATAAAAGATTGGGCAGAATTTATTGCGATTGCGAAACTGAGACAAGATGAATTAAGTGGAAGTTTGGTAACTGGCAAGAAAAACTCAACTGAGTATCAGGCAGAACAAATTAAATCTTCTCAGACTCAATTGGATATGGCTAATAATACAAGAGATTTAGTTAATGAATATAAAGAATTATCCACTATTACTGAAAAAAATGAACAACAAACAAAACGATTTGCAGAAGTAAAAAATATGCTTTTAGCTATGTTCCCTGAAGAATCTGCAAATGGAAAAATTATTATTGAAGCATTAGAAAGAGAAGCTAATAAACGTGTTGAATTAGCAGAAGCAGCTTCTAAAGGTTCAAAAGAACAGTTGGAAGCAAACAGAAAGACTACACAATCGGCCTATGAGACTGCTATAAAAAATATGGCGTTGTACCAAGGAGAGATCGATAGACTAAAAGAATTGTGGGATGCTCGTACAAATAATGCTAGGATTCCAGATAGTGGTAGTATAGGTGGATTAGACATCTTAGAAACATCAAGAATTGGTGGAAAGATAAAAGCATATGAATCAGCAAAAAGTAGCGTAGATTCATTAGCAAAGTCAATTTCAGAAATGGATGATATTCTTAATTGGAAACCTGCGTCTGTTTCTGGTACTGGTGATGATAAAAAAGATTCTTCTGCCTCTAAATCCTCATCATCCCCCAAACCCCAAGACCCCTCCTACACATCTCCAATCGACTCCCTCATCCAAGAAGCAAATGCCCTTTCCAACCTAACAGCAGAGCGCAATAAATCTCTCCAAACAGAAATCTCTCAAGCTAAATCCAATAAAGATTACCAACTCGCACTCGAAAAAACAAATTCTCTCCTCCAATCCCAACAAACTCAACTCCAACAACTTTCCACAGCAAGAGACAAAATAAATGCATTAAAAGATTCTGCTATTTCTGCATCATCTCCTCAATTTGGTGATACTTCAAGATGGTTTAATGACTCTAATGAACAATCATCAACATATGTATCAGAATTAAATTCTCAAACTGCAGAAACACAGGAAACAATGGAATCTACTTTTACAACTATGCAAAAATTAAGAAAAACATGGGTTGAAAATAAATATGCTGTATCAACATTAACAGCAGAAATGACTGAACTTCAATCTACAATATTAGACATAAATTATGATATTGTAAAATCAGATTTAGAGTCACACTCTAAACAAATAGATTCTATTTCAGATTCCCTATCCCTCCTTAAAACAGAACAATCCCAATATGATCAACAATCTATTCAATACTCAGATAATCAAAAACAACAAATCGAACTCCTAAAGCAAAAATCTGAAGCAATTCAATCTGAAATTGATCATCTTCAAATCCTAATCGCCACAACTAATCTAACTGCATCAGCACAAGAAGAATTACAATCTACTTTAACATCTCTTTATTCTTCTTTATCATCAACAAAAAGTGAAACTTTATCCATTTACAATTCAATTGCCGACTCAATAATTTCAACAATGAAAAAAGCCTATGAGAAGCAAAAAGATATTGCTATTTCTAAAATTGAAAAAGAAATGGATTATGAAGACAAAAGACATGAGAAAAAACTTGAAAATTTAGATAAAGAAATGCAAAGATATCAAGACGCTTATGATGAAAAAATGAAGTTAATTAATGATGAAGCAAGTGCTGAAGATTATAATTTAAATCTAACAAATGCTCAAAAAGAAGCACAAAAGATTCAAAATGATATTAACATCTTATCTTTAGATGATTCAATTGAAGCAAAATTTAAACGAGAAGAACTAGAAACTCAACTCGCTGATAAAATTACTGAAATTGAAAAGATGCAAAAGGATCATTCTAGAGATTTACGTAAAGATGCTTTATCTGAACAATTAGACGCATATAAAACAGATATTGATGCCAAGAAAGATGCTGAAGATGAAAAGTACGATTCCATTAAAGATTCATTAGATAAGCAAAAAACTGATACTGAGTATATGTATAATGAGTTAATTAATGATGAGAGAAATTATGCTAAAATCAGATTGCAGATTATTAATGGAAATGTTGCAGGAATCCAAAACACAATGTCAAATTTCCTCGATTCATTTGGAGATATGAATAAATCAACTGCTTCTGATATTGGAGAGTCTTGGCAAGATATTTTAAGTCTGATTGAAGAAGTGAAATCTGCTTCTGAGGAAGTTGATGATTTAAAATCTTCTAAGTCAAGTAGCTCTAGTTCTAATTCTTCTAATAACCCTACTACTCAAACTTCCAAGATTACAGTTTATGGCACTGAAACTGATGTAAGAAATGCAAAAACAGTGGGTTCAACGTCAAAGTTTAATTATGTCATAGTTCCTGTTGGTAGTAATTTAGATGGGGAAGCAAAAAGTGAAGATTTGGTTTTAGGTGGATCTGCTGTAATCAAAGGCGTGGGTAGTGGTAGTAGAATTTGGGGCGAGACAGCAGAAGATACTCTTGCTGCGTTTAAGAAGAAAATCGCTGGATATAAAACAGGTGGAGTAAATGACATCCCCGGATTGACGATGTTGCATGGAACTAATTCTAGTGTTGAAACTATTTTTAATGCTACTGATGGGAAAAAACTATGGGATCTTGTTCATAACTTACCTAATTTATCTGCTAATATGTTGAATAATAGTATTAAGCTTCCTGATTTCTCAAAATTGTCCCTCGCGTCAAAAAATAGTGAAATAAAAATGGAAAATTCTATTACATTTAATATTGATGGTGGTAAAGGATTGAGTAAAAACGATTTAACAAAAGCATCTGATTTCATATTTAGTCAGATTAGGAATGGAATGAAAGTAAATTTTGGAGTGTGATTTAATTTATTGCACTCCTTTCTAATTAGTAAAGTTAATTTTCTAGGGTAGATAGGTTGGAGTTATAAACCAACGACAAGTGTTCCTCAAACACTCTACCCTATTTTTCTATGTCTTTTTTTGAGGGTGTTATGGGTTTTTATTAATCAAAGTTTGAGGAGTTGATAAATTATGATAGCGAGACTTACAATCGAATATGTATTAACTAGCATCGAAGGTTTAGGTTATGAATTATTAAGTGAATATGTTAGAAATAATGATAAATTAACAGTAAAAGACAAAGAAGGTTATTATTATTCTAGTTTTAGCAATCTTAGGTGCAATAAAAAACCAAATAAATTTATAAAATCAAATCCTTATACAATACAGAATATTAAACTATGGTGCAAAATAAATAATAGATCATTCAAATTGGTAAGTAATACATATGAACTAAATTCTAAGAAATTAAAATGGCAATGCAAACTATCCTCTCAAATACATAATAACAAGGAAATAATAATTACGTAATAAATAATAATCTACAAATGAGGTGAAAATAATTGGCAATGTTAGAATCTCTATATTTTATCTATGATAATATAAACTTTTATGAACAATTCGGAATTATCAATTGTCATATACAGTCTGGATTATTTGAAGAAAATTTTTTAGCAAATAGAGAAATCATAGAAGAAAAAATCAGGGGAAGATACAATCCCTATTTTATTGAAATACAGGAATATCCATTAGAACTAAAATTATCGTTTGCATTTTATGATGGTTTTGATAAAGAAAAACTTAATGCGGTTGCAAGAGCATTAAAAAAAAAATATTATTGTCCATTGATTTTTTCAGAGAATTTAGACAGAATATTTTATGCTATTTGTGTAGACAATCCTCAGTTAATACATACTGGATTAGGAACTGGTTATATTGAACTAACATTCAGGTGTAATTCTCCTTATGTCTATTCTCCAGTCTATATTTCTAATTTATATGACTTATCATCTAATATTATAGACGGAACGGAAATAACATTGATCAATAATGGAGATATGGAAATGTTTTCCATCCTAACAATCCAAGTAATTAACAGTGGTGATTTTTCTATAGTAAAAAAATCTGATGGTGGAAAACTATTTTCCATGACAGATTTATCTGATAATGAAACTATTACAATCGATACAGAAAATGAAAATATTCAGTCAGATATTCCTTTAACTTATAGATATGACAATATGACATTAGGGAGTGAATTTCTAACCTTTCCAAGAGGCGTAAATAAACTTCAAATCTACGGGAACATTAAATTGCAGGTAAAATATGAATATAGGTTTTTAATATAAATAAACTTAACAAACAAATATAATAAATTAAGGTGGTGGTTCTTATTCTAACGGAAATAGATTTAACTAAAAAAGTTGTAAAACCACAACTTTATCTATGTAAACCAAATGGGCAAACAGTGGCAATCTTAAATGAAGCATATCAAATAACACAAAATATAAAATTAGGAAGCGTAAATGAATTAGAATTCACCCTTTCTGTAAATTTAGAAATTAATCATCAATTCCAACGTAATCCCCATATAGATATCATCAGAGAACGTTATTTAATCAAAGTAAAAAAAGGATTAAGTCATGAACTCTACATAATTGATAAAATTACTGACATATCAGATGATAGTCAAGATATTAAACAAGTTCATTGCTATTCTTTACAATATGAATTAACCGACAAATTAATCCGTTCATACGATGTTGTCTCCTATAATGCCCAACAGGTCTTAAATGATGCTTTATCTCAAACATTGTGGTCGATAGAATATATTGAACCAGAATTTTTATCAACTTATCGTTCATTTAGCGTGTCTTCTAAGACAGTCTTAGAATTTCTTAATGAAATTGCTACGACATTTTCAGGACTTTTAATTTATAATACTCTACAACGTACCATGTCCCTTTATAATCCTGAGAATATAGGTCGAAACAAAGGTCTTAGGTTTTCATATGGTAATTTAGTTAAAGCAATTGAACAAACTATAAATACAGATAATTTTGCTACCAGATTAAAAGTTTATGGTCAAGATAATTTAACTATTCAAGAAGTCAATCCGACCAATGAAATTTTCATTGAAAACTTTAGCAATTTCATGACAACTGATTTTATGTCAGAATCTTTGATTGACGCTATTGTAACTTACACTGCTTTAATTGAAGCAAATAAAGATAATTATGCCACATTATTATCTCAATTAACAGTTCAACAAGAATTATTAACCACAAAAAGTAATGAATTAACTGATTTAAAAATAGAATTATTAATTATTGAAGATTCTTTATCAATAGCAAAAGAAACAAATCAATCAACAATTGAAGAATTGACAATTCAAAGAGATACTAAACAAGCTGAAGTTGATGCAAAACAATCGGAAATAGATGCTGTTAATTTAGAAATTACGAACATCACGAATCAAATGATTGTAGTAAGAGACCTTTTATCGATAGAAAATAATTTTACATCAGAGCAAATTATTGAAAGAAATCAATTCATTATAGAAAAAGAATTGACTAATTCAAACTATACATCTAGTCTGGATCTTTATAATTTTGCATTAGAAGAATTTGATAAAATATGCAAACCAGAATTATCTATTAAGATAGAAATTGCAAATCTACTTGAGATACTTGAACAGCAACATAATTGGGATAAACTCAACCTCGCTGATATTTGTACGGTTTATTATCCTAGATTAAATATTTCAATCCAAGCAAAAATAATAGAAATAGATTATGATTATGAAGAAGGTTCTGTTGTACTTACTATTGCCAATGTAACACAAATATTAACTGATCAACAAAAGTTTTTACAGAACTTATATAATACAATTTCCACTTCAACTTCAATGGATATGTCAAAATATAAATATCAAAATGCATATACAAAAGCAACGGAAATCGAAGAGATAATTAATAATACTTGGAATGCTGTAACTAGAAGTATTGTTGCAGGAATAAATGAATCGGTAAAAATTGATTCAAAAGGAATAACTGTGGTCTCTCCAGATGATCCAATGGGTGTAGTAAGAATTAATCACGCTAATATTGCTGTCTCAGCAGATGGTGGAAATACTTATAAAAATGCGCTGACAAAATCTGGTTTAGTTGCAGAGAGAGTTTTTGGACTTTTGGGCGAATTTTGTACTCTCAGAGCAGATCAAATTATTCTCGGTGATTCAGGAGAAACAATCCAAGACTCACTCATATCAAGTGCTGAGAGTTGGAATTCGACATCATCTCAATTAACAGACTTCGTAACAAATACCTATCCCACAGATATATCTTCTATTCAATCTCAAATAGATGGAAAAGCAGATACATTTTATCAAACTACAATGCCACATCCTGAATACGTCAATGTACCCAATAATAGTGATTATAATAAATTTGTTAGTGATCTATGGTATGACTCCACAATTACAATTAAAAAGACTTATATTTATACTAAAACTGTAAATGGAAGTAATTTTGATTATAAGTGGTCACAACAAGAAATACCTAAAGACATTTTTGACACTATTGATGGTAAAAAGACTATATACACTTTAAAACCTACAAGTTATCAGAAAGATGATTTATGGATATTAGAAAATGATATTGTCCATTCATTATACTTGCAAGGTGAGATTTTAACATCAAATTCTAATAATACTTCATATTTAGAAAGTGATTGGATTTTAAAAGTAAGATATACTGACGATACAGTGGCAAATCAAGCATGGGGTAAATTTAGTGGATTAAATAATACTCTTCCATCAGGTAATGTAGAATTTAATTTTGCTACATCTAATTCAAAAGGAGGAAACGCAAGTAATACAGATAATGTGGGTACTCAATCTGCTTCAACTGTACAAAGTGCAACTATAAATTTTGATGGTAGAAATGATAGAAAAGATACTACTCCTGCAAATCCTACAATTGCAAACGATGGAACATCAATAGATCACACTATTAACACAGATGGTTCGGCAAATATTAGTTTTGAATGGAGTTTTACTGGTACAGGCGATGCTTATGATATTGATGGATTTATAGTTTATGTGTATCAATCAACATCATCAAGTGCTTATGTATTTGGAGCAACTTCCGCAAACGAACAGCTTTATTATGTAACACCTGAAAAAAGAGCATTTATTTTACATGGAATTCCATCAAATAAATATTATACTTTTGGTATAAAAGCATATAGAATTGTTGACCAAGATATAAATGCTAGTGGAGTATTGGTTTCTTCTATTATTAAATCTGCTTATGAAGGAGAAAATCCTTACCAACCTTCATCTACTGTTGCTTTTGGTGGAGATGTAACTGGAACTATTGATGGAGTATCTGCGTCAACCGTAAAAGATCAAGCAGGTAATTCTATTCAATCAGGTGTAAATTATAATAAATGTTCTATTGATCAAAATGGTGTTCAGGTTAAGAATGGAACTGAAACAGAAGTAGTTAAAATGGGTGAATTTGCAACAGGATTATATGGCATAAAGGCAACTCATGCAGATGGAAGTTATACTCAATTATCCCAAAATGGTTTGCAGAGATTAGTGGCTGGAGAGACTATACCAATGCAATATGAAACTCATATAGTATCCGCAACAACAGTTGGAATAAGTAATTCTGCATGGATTAGCACTAGTGACCCACAATATGCAATTGATGTGGCTTTATGGGATGAAGGTATAACTTTATCTCTACCCCCAAGATTTCACGGAAAAAATTTTCAATGCTTTTTAACTATGAAGTCTTTAGAAATACCTATAGCAAATGAAGGAGGAACTGTACGGATGGTATTTAAAGCTCCTGCTCTTAATATAGATAGAGTCAATGGAACTGTTAATGTTGTAGGTTATGCATATGACAATGCGTTTGGTCTTTATATGTATCAAGGGATAGATTTTAATTTAATTGTTACTCTTTAAAGAAATGAGGGGTTTTGTATACTATGTTAATTATTGTTGAAAAAAGTAATAACCATATTATTGGGTATTTTTCATCAGATCAAAAAATAGAAGATATTTATCGAAACAATCAATCTGCACTAGATAGATTAAGTGGAGTATATGTTGATGATGACCTTGTTACATCTGGTAATATAAGAGATTATAAATTTGTAGAAGGCACTTTTATAAAAATACCAGACGAAGAAAAAAATCAAATACAAAACATTAGTCCAGTTCAACAACAAATAACCAATTTAAAAGAAGAAAATACTCTTCTTTATTCTGCCATCGCCGAATTGAGTTTATTGTTAGGAAGTGTTTAAAAATATGTTCAACACTGAAAGTGGTTTAGTGAAAATATGGGTAAGATTGGTTAAAGATGGATTATATACTTATCAACAAGTCCCAGTTCTATCAAATCTTAAAGATATTGTAGGACAAATACTGTTTGTCGAATAATATAAATATTTAAATAAAAATATTTATATTATTTTTTATTATTTACATTGAAATTTTCCTTTTTTTATTGTATAATTATTATCAAATAATGAAAATTTAGTAAGGGGAGGAAAATATAATGAAAAAGAATTTAGTAATTGTTCCATTAATTGTTTTGTCTCTATTATTCTTTCAGGTGCAATTGGTTCAAGCACTTCAAATCCAAAATGTAGAAATAGTAGCAGAAGGAGGAAACGACCAACCTATTCCAATACTTCAATCATTTAATTTAAAATTCGATGGCAAATATAGACCAATTAATAAAGTTGGAGACCAAATGAATCTTACTATGAATGCCAAAAATGTTAAAGATGTTGTAATTGATGCAAAAGTAAATACTCAAATGGCCGTATGGTGTTGTAATAAAACAGATGATTTCTTATGGAATTTCCAAAAAATATTTGTTGAAGCAGAAGTTGGCATGTCATATATTAATAAAATTCGTTACTATGACAACACTTCTGCTATTGGTGAGGAAGAAAAAGTATTATCAAATATTAAATATTTGATTTTGCCTGAAACTTATCAATGTTTTAATGATGGATTAAGTGATAAATTTCTAGGAATTAACAATAATTATAAAAACATTAAAATATCTTTATCTGATCCATTGGATGAAACTACAGTAAATAAAAATAATATTGAATTGTATGAGTCTGCCGATAAAATTAATATAGATTTTATTAGTAATACAAGTGCATATAGTTTTAACAAATTAATTGATTTTAGAATGATTCTTTCAGATGACAAAAAAACTATTACTATAAACAGAGCTGTAGAATTTGAGTTAGGGAAAAATTACCATGTAGTAATTAGAGAAGCCGTACAAGATATTAATGGCGAAAATCTTTCCAATCCTATGTGGATAAATTTTGCTTATAAAGATTCTCAAGATGCACCAGGATTGGTGGATATGGATAATGAATAAAAAGAAGAATAAGAAAAATTTATTGTTTATTATTATACTAATAATATTATGTTTTTGTAATATAAACACAATTAACGCTTCTGATCAATTCAAAATTACAAATGTTGAAGTAATATCAAATCAAACTCCACCAATTGACGAATGCTTCATCGCTACAGCAGCTTATGGTTCAAAAAATCAATCGTATGTAATTCTATTAAGAAAATTCAGAGATGATATTCTATTAACAAATCCAATCGGAACAAAATTTGTAGAAACATATTATCATTATTCTCCTCCTATTGCCAATTATATTGCAGGGAATGTGATTTTGAGACTTTTGGTAAGGATATTGTTGATACCATTGGTTATAATAGCATTTATAACAATGAATCCTGTATGGTTAGTAGTTGGATTGGGAATAAGTTCTGTATGTTTTAGAATTATTAGAGTGATTAAAAGTGAGTTAATTATTAATAACTAATTAATCAATTAAAAAAATATGTTCTTAAAAAGACCTCTCAAATATTTGAGGTCTTTTTATTGTTTTAAGGAAATTTTATTAAAACTAAAAATCCAAATAAAAGGTTTATTTTATCCAAAAATATATAAGAAACGGAGGCGTTAATTATCGAGAATCGCTTTTCCCTAATATTAGATTTCAAGCAAAGTTCATTTACAAATATTAAATTCGTACAAAATGATATAGATACATCTGTCCTAGAGTTTACTATTTGCAATCAAGGAGTACCTGTAGATATTACAGACCAAACAATATCATTTGCATTTTTAAAACCAGACAATACATTAGTAATTCAAAATTCTTCAAGTGGAGTTTCCACGCTTGATGCCACAAATGGTAAAATACAATGCATATTAAAATCTCAAACTTTAGCAGCAGTGGGAATAGTAAAGGCAGAAATTAGTTTTTCAGATGTGTCAGGTAAGAAATTAAGCACAGCACAATTTAATTTTACTGTTACAGCCTCAATTGACAATGGTGAAGGATTTATTTCTAGTAATGAAATAGCAGTAATAGATGCTCAAATATTAGTTTGGGATGCAGAAATTGAGGCTAAATTAGCAGAAGCAGATGCAAAGATCATAGACATACAAGCTCAATATAATGATGATTCAACTCAATGGAACTCAGATGTAAATAATAAACTAGCAGAATTAACAAATAAAATTAATGAAACTGAGGTTGCTAGGCAAGGTGCAATAACTGCAACAAATAACACCACAACGGCCATTACAAATGCACAAAATGCAACGACTTTAGCTAATAATACGGTTACAACAATAAATAATGAAACATTAATTATTTATAAAGGTGTTGTTGCTTCATATGCAAATATTGCTTCTACCTACCCTACTCCATCTAATGGTTGGACTGTTGTAACAACTGACACAGGTAATAGATATAGATATAGTTCTACATCTAGTTCTTGGGTAAATATTGGTGATATTGGTAAGGGTGGAATAGTTGTAGGATCAAGTGTGCCAAGTGATACGAGTTTGATATGGGTAGATATAAATAGTTAAATAAATTAAATATAAATATTTAGGCAGGAATTTACCTGTCTATTTATTTTGCCTAAAAGGAGTTTTAAGAAATGAAAATTTACAATTGTTTTTCTCAAAAATTGGCTGGATTTTTATTAACTAATGGATTTTCACTTATTGGACTTAAATCTGATTTAAAGAAAACTGGAAGAAATATTTATTTGTTTCAAGATAGTGATTTGCTTAGAAAAGCTGTTGTAAAATATAAAACTGTTTAATAAAAGAAAGAAGGTTGTATAAATATGTTAATATTACCACAAATGGTTGATATGAGATGGACTTCTAAAAATAAAGTACATTTTGAGACTAAAGGTTGTAATTTTACAAAATATAATGATGAATTTAAAGTTAGTGCTACAGAACTTATGGACAATAGTGGCGTTAGCGTAAAAGTATCTTGTGATTATTGTTTAGAGGAAGGGAAAGAAACCATATTTTATCAACGATATAACAGATATTTTGAAGCAATAAGTAACAATGAAAAAATTTGTTGTAATGCTTGTAAGGGTAAAAAGTTATCTGAACTAAAATCAAAAAGACACTCAGAAAAATTTATTATGAAATTAGAATTAGAAGGATATGTTTTAGTAAGAAACGATTATCATAAATCTAAAACTATAACTTTTATTTGTCCAGAAGGTCATGAATGGACAGCTAATAAACAATCTATAGGCGATGATAGAAGATGTAAAATATGTTCATACATTCAATTTGGAAAAAATCAATTAAGAAATATAGAAGAAGTTCATAAAATATTTTCCGATGGTGGATGCAAATTATTATCTACCGAATACATAAATAATACAGAATTGTTGGATTATATTTGTAATTGTGGCAGACCTGCAAAAATTCGCTTAAAAGCTTTTATGGCAGGAGAAAGATGTTGGCAATGTTTTGTTGATAATCGAACTGGAGAAAAGAGTATAAATTGGAATCCAGATAAAGACCCTAATGATAGGGTAAAAATTAGAGATATTACTTATTATAACCCTTGGAGAATATCTGTTTACAAAAGAGATAATTATAAATGTGTTTGTTGTGGTTCAAATAAAAAAATAAATGCACATCACTTAAATGGTTATGATTGGTGTGTAGAAGGCAGAACTGATGTAAATAATGGGACTGTGTTATGTCGCGATTGTCATATAAAATTCCACACAATACATGGTTTTGGTAAAAATACGTTAGAGCAGTTTATTATATTTTATGAACAACAATCAAATAAAAATATTAGACAGGCAAACAACCTGTCTTTTTTATTTGAGAAAGAAAGACAGGAGGATTTAGTAATATGTCAACAATGAAATATTTTAATACATCAACTCAATTATGGGAAAGAGTTGATTCAGGTGCTATTAATGACGGAACGGATCGTGTAACCCCTAGTGAAATCAAATCATTTAATAGAACTCAAATGCATAGTGGATTTTTAAATTTTCAAGGACTTAGCGATTTCACTTTTTCTACAAGCACATTAAACGCTGTAACTATCAATAAAGATTTGCATGTTAATTTGGATGGGTATTATATAAAAATTCCTATCAATACAGTGATTCAATTTTCTGCTCCACCTACTACTGGAAAAAGAAATGATTTAGCTTATTTAAAGGCGACATTTAATTCTCAAGGATATATGACAGGAGCAACAATTCAAGTTGCTGATAATGTAAGTTCTTTGACTGGTTTAGGGTATACGTTAGATACAGTTGATAAGGGATTATATAAAAACGGTAGCAATAAAAGTATCGAAATTTTTACCAATCAAAGACGGAATTCATCGGGTTTTTCACCGAGTAATCCGAATGGTGCGAAAACCTTTAAATTAATGCCTATTAATATTGTAACTGTGGCATCTGGATATACCGCTCAATGGACGTTTGTTAATACAATAGACTACGATAGTGTTAATGTTGGAGATAGTTTATTTAGTGGATTTTCTGTAAAAGTATTATCTAAAGATGGAAGTAACAAAATAACTATTTCTACTAATGTCGGATGGGGAACTTATAATAATGTAAATTTTAATGTAGTCTCTGACCATCCCCAATCCCTCTACTCCAACGTAATCGACTCACGCGACATCACAGACTTGAGACACGAAACAAAAGCTCAATATAATTATGATTACATGCTCAAAAAAGCAGATGACATGTTCAAGCGTGGAGAACTTTCAGCTAAGAAACTGCTTGCTACGCATCATGGAATACCTAAGACTGAGATTGATGTTAACACTGTGTTTTATGCTAGTTTGGATGGGACGACTGTTGCTGAAGTTGGTGGAAGTCCTGCAAGTGGTGTTGTGTCTACAGATATAAAAGCATGGAAACCCTCGTGGACGGGTTCAGGAGTGCAATTTAACAATAAATTCACTTATCCTGTAGTGACTACCTTTATTAATGGATTAACAATAGATTTTACGGTTGATTTAACTGAACTTCGAGCCATAGGAACTACAAGGATTTTAGGTGGATATTTAGATGGAACCTATAAATTCAACGTGTATTTTGACTCTAACGATAAAATGTGGATATCTCTACCCGGAGCAACTCCGCAATTTGTGCTAGTAAGCGGATATTCAGGTAAGGTAAAGATTAGACATGCTATAACAAACACAGTTTATAATGGGTCTGTAAATGGTAAAGTATTAACCACTATATCAAATATAGGCGTATCTGTATCTACTATTAGTATAGATACTGTGCATCTTGGTTCTTATGGTGATGGGAGTTCTGTTACGCCTTGTAAGGCAATTTTGTCAGATGTCTCAATTTCCAATATCGACCGTGGCTCACTTTTCCCCAATCTCCCTGCCGACTTCATCTCAGGTGATGCTCAAATCATGCCAGCATACACCGTTCAAAGACGCATTTTATCGCAATCTCAGACGACACAAACCGTCAATTCTATTGTAAAAGCGACAAATTTAAACAATAGTCGAGGAATTAATCATGTAGTAATTGGAACACCTAATGCATGGAGTGCTAGTGATACAGTGACAGTTACAGGAATGGCAGGAGAATTGATTAGTGGTGTTTTTGATACTGATACAGCAATATGTACAGTAATTAAAGATGCTTTAAGTACAGACACAGCAATTTACACTGATGTGGTTACAGGTTTAGTTGCAGGGGATGAAGTGAAATTAATTGATAGAGTTTTAGGAACAGTTTTAGCAACTAAGACGATTGCAACTGATGGTGTAGATACTACTTTAAAGAAGATTACATTTACAGCAACTTTAGGTGTAGCATTAAGTAAATATCAAGTAGCACTTTATGAATCAACAGCCACTAGTTCATCTCCGAAAGTTTATTTTATGAATGGAACAACAAAGACAGAAGTTGTTGGTGATTCAGTTACTCCTTGGACTGGAATGTTTGGAAATGTTGCAACGTTTAAACTTGGGGTTAATGCAGGTTTAGTAGCACAAGATATTCAGATTGATTATTCCTTGATTATGCCAGCAGGTCAACCTGCTTTGAGTGTACCGACTACGTTGACCTTAGGTGGAGAAGCAGGATTTAGAGTACCTTATGCTAATCAGACGATTGTGAGTGATTATGTTGGAAAAGTAGCAGGTCAGACTTGGGAGAATCCTAATGTCGCTAAGACGTTATCTGGGATTGTGGCTAACAACCCTGCACCCAGTACGTTTGTTACTGAGTTGATTATGACTGAGTATGCAAAGATTGGTGTTCAAGATGGTGTTAGTACAACTTTTAGTACGAGTGTTAATGGCGAGCAAGCATGTGTGTTGTTGAGCTTTGACTTGATTAAGATTGCTGAGAGGAAATTGGGTTGTAAGATTCCAAGGAAGACTATTGCTGAAAAGGTTGCTTGGTTGAAGGCTGGGAATATTACTTCAATTACAGCAAATATCTTGTGTAATGGTAGTTCACCCATGGGGAGCAAAGAAACCTTAGCAACTTGGAATTTAACTACTTGGTCTGGATTTACACCAATTACTTCTACATCAAGCTCTATAGTAACTTTAACTAAAATAGTAACTGTTTTTACTACTTTTATTGATGTTAACGGTTTTGTTCACTATACTGTTTATTCTGACCCCTCAGACGGTATAACCCCCTCAACCGTCAACGTAGATTTCGCTTCACTAGACATCAAATTCGCCGATAAAATCGTGATTTGCTCGGAAAATTCAATTGGTACTTCTTCAAGTATTGTTTTGACTGATGACTTCGCTAATAAATTAAAAGGTGATACAGCATCTAACCCAAACATAATTAGATATAAAGAAGGCACAATTGCAAGTCGTAATACAGAATTTGTACCCGGAACAGGTACAGAAATTGAATCAACAAGTGGTGCTTATAATTATAGTGGGTTATCTACTTTAAACGCCACATTAGCTTCATATGCAACATCCACAAGTGCTAAAGGAGCAGGGTTTATTATTTCTTACAATGCTATTTCTGAGTTCGAGCAAAAATATGGAGTAATTTCGGTTTTAGACAAAGTTGCATATTTAAAATCTACACTAGGAACTATTGTTGGAAATGTATGGGCATATGGTTCATTAGCAAGTGGAGGAAATAGTGCTACATTTGCAGTTTGGAACAGTGTTGCTTCAACATTTACTACTATTGGTTCTGTGAATACAACTAGTGTGGTGACAAAAATTAGTGGTGGTAGTGCATCTGTTTCTATTGCAAATATGATAGATAATTCTGGTTGGGTTCATTTCTTAGTGCATTCTGCTGATAGCGATGGAACTGCAAGTACAATTTTTGTGGATTATTGTAGTCTTGATTTAAGTTTGGCTTCTGGGATGTATATTTCAGGTTACGATATTTTGATCCCTAAGAGTGTTAGAAGAGATTCTGGACTTGCAAATGTAATGGTTATTAATAAACAAACAAAGGAAATGCAGACTTTGTTCCCTTGGAGTAATGAATATAATCTCACTACTTATAGTGAGTATGTGCCTAGTCCTTCACCTATTACTTCAAGCACAGATGTAACTATTGTTAGTGAACTTCCAAATTGGGTAATCTGTGATATTGGTTCATCCACAGGTGGGAAATTTGGTAATCATCCTTGGTCAAGTTTGACGTATAAAGTTGGTCAAGATTCTACTTCTCTTTATGGAGAATTTGGAATATCTCAATTAGGGTTTGCTGAAGAGAGTATTAACCTAAATACAGGTGCATTGGTTAATTTGAACACGGGTGGGTTTACAAATAATTTTACTAAACAATATGGATTAATCGCTATATCAAAACCAATGGTAGGTATTGGTAGATGGCTTGTCATGTATAATTCTCAACTTTATCTACTTGTCTTTAGTAAACTTGTAACAAACGGTGTGTTAAATACCGATAATACAGGTCAAATATTTTTAGTCCCATTACAAGGCTTGCCTTTGGTAAAAATGGAAACAGGTGTTGTTCGTTCTGGAATTGTAACACCTACTACTTTTAAATCGAGCAATCTTGAAATTATGGGATACGTGGATCATGCTACTAGGAAGTTAATTACTACGAACAATTCCATCTAATAAATTAAATATAATTATTTTGGTTGGTGAAATAGGGTTGCAAACTTATTTCTGCCGTAATTAGAGACGCTATGCCGATTCATAGTGTCTCTTTCCATTTGTTCAACTTTTTTAATCGGAAAGGAGTAATAATATGACAAAAAAGAAAACCAATGAAGAATTTAAACAAGAGGTATTTGAAAAAGTTGGCGTAGAATATACGCCTTTAACTGAATATAATGGAGCAACTAAATATGTCTCGATGAGACATATTTGCTTAGATTGTAATAACCATGAGTGGGATGTATTGCCTAGTAATTTTTTGAGTAAAGGCACAAGATGTCCAATTTGCTCAGATCCATCAAGTATTCAAAATAGACAAACAAAACAAGATAAATTTGTCAAAGAAGTGTATGATTTAGTAGGAGAAGAATATATAGTTTTAGGATTTTATGAAACAAGTAATACGCCTATATTAATGCGACATAATTGTGATAAATGTCATAATCATGAATATCCAGTTAGGTGTGCAGATTTTTTAAATGGTGGAAGGTGCCCTGAGTGTTTCGGTACTCATCAAAAAACTACAGATGAATTTAAACAAGAAGTATTTAATTTAGTTGGAACTGAATATAAAGTCATTGGTGAATACATAAATAATTATACTGATATTATGATGAAGCATAATTATCATTGTCAGCATATTTTTCCTGTAAATCCAAATAATTTTTTAAGAGGAAGTAGATGTCCTAAATGCAATGAAACATCTAAAGGTGAAATTAAAGAAAAAGAAACATTGATTAAATTTGGATGGATTGAAATTAGTCAAAAAGAATTTAATAAATTAAACGATCAAGACAAATATAATGAAAACTATTTTATACCTCAAAAAAGATTTAAAGGTTTAGTTGGAATTAACAATGGTTTATTGTCTTATGATTTATATTTACCCAAATTTAGACTACTTATTGAGCATCAAGGAATACAACATGAAAAATATATTAAACACTTTCATAAAACAATAGTAAAATTTGAAAAACAAGTAGAACACGACAGACGTAAAAAAGAATATGCAGAATCAAACAATTATAATTTCCTAGAAATATGGTATTATGACTTCGACAATATAGAACAAATCCTAGAATCCAAACTCCAAGAACTATCAACCCAACAACAAGATAGTTCTATTTTAATTGCCAAATAACACAAGGAGGTAAAACAATTTGCAAACAATATTATTTAATAGAACATCAAATTTTATTACAGGAATTGATAGAGAAAAATTACCTTACGAATATTCAGTTCTCACACCATTCCCCATTACCCTTTCAAAATCAATCCAAGAAAGTACAGGACAACAAATCCAAAAAACAAACTCAGAAAACCAGCCCCTATTCAAAGACAATATCCAAATAGATTCAGAAACAGGAATAGAAACTTTTGATGAAGTAACAAATCCAACAAAAGTAATTTCAACTCAAACGGTAACAAATGAATATCGCATTGCCACAGATCAATATACCTCTGAAACAATTATTAATGAATTAGGTAAGGAGGAAGAAATACAAATTCCAATCTATACTACTATTTCTACTTCAAGTGAAATTCCATTAGAAACAGTAGAATTAGAACCTGTTTTAGTAGAAGAATTCGTAAATAAAACTTATACATTAGAAAATGGATATATGGAGTTTGATTACGAGGAAATCTTGGAAGCAAAAAAACAATCAATAAATAATAATAATCTTTTAAAGATCGTCGCATTTGATGAAGATTTTTTGGAATCAAATTTAAATCTATCTCAAATAAGCGTAGGTGATGGCATTCTAGTTCTTCATGGCAATAATGCAGAATTAACCACATCTCCTATCCAATTACAAAAATCAACAAACATGTTTCAAATCTATCTCGAATCTCAACCAAATATCACAATTTCAATTAGTGGTGACAATGGATTAACTTTCACTGATTTTGACTCAAAAGGCAAAGCAAAATTACCTACTCCCACAGATAATGTAATTATTAAATTCACAAATACATCAAAAAACAACAGGGAAATATATTGCTATGCATTATTAGCATTAGCATAAAGGAGGTAATATTAATGGCAGAAGGAGTAAATTTATGGGATATTGTAGAACGTCAAGTGGAACAAGATATTGGGAAAAATTTAAATTTGATTTCTTATCTTGAACATCTAATTGATTTAAATTCTCATCTTATTCTTAAACTAAGTGATACTATAGACCCAACTTTATTGGATGCACAAACTTTAGAATTATTAGAATATCTTAAACAGTTTAATGTTCTATCAAGTGTTGCTTGGGATAATATGCAAAATCCTTTTGAAGCATATAAACTACCTATGGCACTAGACAAGAAAAAATATATCAGAGACATCCAGAAAATATATCTATCTGCAAAACTCAAAGAAGAAGGATTGATTTAAAATGAACAATATTAAAATTGGTGATGTGGTAGCGTATAAAGGTGATGGGTTTATAAGTCAAACAATAGTAAATGTTACAAATTCTTCATATAGTCATGTAGCAATTTATGTAGGAAGTGAGGTGTTAGTGGAAGGAGATGGTTATTCTGGTCAAGTAAAATACAAACCCATCTCAGACTACAAAAATCATCTAGGTATCTATACTTTAGATTCTCTTACAGATGAACAGCGTCAAAAAATAGTTAAATACATGGAATCAAAAGTTGGTTTAAAATATGACCGACTTTTATTATTATGGTTATTTATAAAATATAAGCTTCATATTAAATTACCTTACAGAAATGATACAAAAGTAGTCTGCTCTGAAATATGTAATGATGCATATAAGTCAATTGGAAAAGAATATGAATTGAGTAAAAAGAGATTTCCTATACCTGATGATATTTTAAAGAAATTAAAATTTGTTGGGAGTTATTAAATATTAACAATCCCTTTAAATAGGAGGTGAAAATAAATGTATTCTATCCTTAAAGAAAATAATGAACCTAGAAAAGAAGTTAATTTAGACACTTGGCATAAAGCAGGGTATACAGGAAAAGGTGTAAATGTTTTGGTTCTGGATTTAAATGGTAAAATTTATGATTATATGAAAGAGTATGCTATATTAATTGATCCTGCAAAGAAGACTGTAAATGATGGAAAACACAATACCTATGTTACTCAGGTAAATCATGAGGCAAGTCCTGAAGCTACTATATACGTTGCACCTTGGACACACTCTTCAAAAGAAATTATTCAATGGCTCAGAGATAACCCTAATTTAATTGATATTGCAGGAGCTAGTTTAACTTCTCCTGTCACTGATGCTTATAATATTTTTGAAGAGTTGGGTATAATATTTACTGCAAGTAGCGGAAATGATTATGATAGAAGTAGGCAAGGGGTTAATTTCCCTGCTGACATGAATTATTCGATTGCAGTTGGGGCTTATAATTGGAAAGATAAAGGACAAAACAGCAATGATGTAATTGATTATTCGAATGGTGGTGAGGACTTGTGGTGTCTTGGTTTATCAAATGTTTATGTTCAAAATGAAGATAGAACAAATACTTTTGCTTATACAGGGACGAGTACAAGCAGACCATTTTTAACAGGTATGCTTGCCTGTTACATCCAATGGAGAAAAGAAAGTGGATTGCCAAAATTGACACAAAAAGAAGCAAAAGAATTTATTAAGAATAATTGCATTGATATTAGAGCAGAAAACTTTGATTGGGATTCGGGATTTGGTTTATTTAAATTGCCAAGTTCAATACCTGTGATTGAGAAAATCATTATCCCTGAACCTGAATTAATAATCATCAATCCAATAAAGGAGGTAACACCATTGCCTACACAAACCAAGAAAATCTTAAACCACGTTCTTTCCACCCCTTACCTAAAGTTAGAAGAAGCACAAGTAAAAGCAGATGAATTAAAAGCAAAAGGAATTACTACATATCTTGTTCATTCGTTGCAATTTAACGCTTTTTCATCTGAGCAAAATGGTATTAATCAACAAAATAAATTATTGGATGAAGAAGGAATTGTGACCTATATAGCAAAGTATTAATAAATAAAAATAATTTCAAGAAGGTGAATTAATAATGACTCAAAAGATAATAACTTTAGACCCAGGACATCAATCAGCACCAAATTCTGATACAGGTTGTCAAGGATTTGGTTTAAGAGAAGAGGATATAGTATTAGATATTTGTAAACGTGCAAAAACATTAATTGAATTAAATGGAATAAAAGTTATTATGACTCGTGATGGAGCAAAAGTAAATGGAGATGGGTCTTCTCTTAATGCTTCATTAAATACAAGATGCCAAATTGCTAATTCAAATAAAACAGACCTATTCCTTTCTGTCCACTGTGACGCCTTTAATTCACAAGCATTTGGCACAACATGTCATGTATTTGGATTAAATGGAAATGCAGAAAAGTTTTCCAAAATTTTAAGTCCTATGATGGAACAATTATTTTATAATAGAGGTATCAAGGTATCAAATTTTGCAGTTTTAAGACTTACCAATATGCCAGCAATATTATTAGAGACAGCATTTTTAGATAATAAAGATGATAATACTAAATTGGCAGATTCTAATATAAGACAACAAATTGCTGAAAATATTGCTAAAAGTGTTTGTATTTATTTTGGAATTAATTATGTTTGTAAAGAACAAACTCAGCAATTTTATAATGTTCCTATAACTCCATCAGTTCCCTCGCGTTCTCAAATATCAATCTCTACTATTCCTATTATAACTTCAAAGTTTTCTTATCTGAATAATGCTAAAATAATTAATGATGATTTATATATTAGAGATTCTAATGGAAATAAAATTTCAGGAAGATATGTAAGTAATGGAGATAATGTTACAATTCTTGATGTTGATTATTTTAAACAACTTATACTATTAGAATATCCTACGAGCAATGGGGTAAGAAATGGATATGTTTCTAACGTAACTAATTGCCTTCAATATTATCATCTTAATCAATGGAAAAATGGCTCTACGAAAGAAATTGTCTATGATAAAAACGGCAATGTATTAGGGAGTTTAGATTCAAGAGAATCTGCTACTCCACTGTATAGAAAAAATGGTAAACTACATGTTGTTTATAGTACGGGGAAAGGAGTTAATAGTAAAAGTGGATTTGTTTCTTGGAATGGTGGATTCAATAAGTTTTGATTAGTTTACTAAATGTCACTTAAAGGTGTAAATAAATTACACCTTTTTTACTAATCTATTAATTTAATTAATATTATTTATATTCAGTTGTTTATGTATTTGACAGCCAGATATTGCCCATCTGGACTGTCATTTGGGAATTACAAAGCGTTAACTTTGTAAGACTTGTCTGAATTATACATCAAGAAAGGGGCAATTGTCAACATGGAAAATATAATTATGGAAGAGGTGTTGAATTTGAGCATTGAGCCAGAAATAA
>Ga0209727_1000937_pt1 | contig 27367 bp, 26 predicted proteins | sample RifGroC1_FD_183995 | JGI IMG/M metagenome (GOLD analysis project Ga0209727, IMG submission 183995) | Groundwater microbial communities from Rifle, Colorado, USA - Groundwater C1 (SPAdes) (version 2) | ecosystem: Environmental > Aquatic > Deep subsurface > Groundwater | place: Rifle, Colorado...
CAGCCTAAAGCCTTACAAGCTCTTGGTTTTGAGTTTAAATATCCAACTTTAAATATGGCATTAGGTGAAATTTTACTCGACGACTAAGAGTTTCTTTCGTAGTTGGGTTGGAGAGTACGCGTTTGGTTCAACACATGTCGGTTGCTCTAGAATGAGCTGACGCAGTAGTTGTGCTGAACCTGCTCCCATACATAATCCATTGCGGAAATGTCCAAAGTTTGCCCACAAATTTTCAACCTCTGGAATCGCCCCTATGTATGGAATGCCATGTGGCGAACTAGGGCGCAAGCCTGCCCAACGTTTTACGATTGGAAATTGAGCTAGCTCGGGAACCATTTCTAGGCACGCTGTCAAAATGTCTTGCTGAGTTTGATCATCTACAGTGGTATTAAAACCGCAGTCCGCCATACTTGAACCACAGACGATATGACCATCCTGACGTGGAATCAGATACATCACTTGATTCATGCACATCGTTGGAAGCCAATTTTCAGGTGTTTTGAATAACAACATTTGACCTTGGATAGGACGAACAGGAATATTCAGTTGTAACTGTTCTTCCCAATGCTTTGTCCACGCACCTGAAGTTAAAACTACATGATCAGCAAAGTGTTGGTGACCATCTTCGCTTTGCAAGCCCTTAATTTTATGTTTTTGAATGATTAACTTTTCGATTGGACTATGTTCAGAAAAACGAACCAAAGGATGTTGTTTCAAATAACTAATCAGAGATTGAAGTAGGCGAGGATTCCGCACATTGGATAGATGAGGAAAATAAATGGCTTCTCGGAATTTTGTTGAAACACGTGGATTAATCTGATTGAGTTGATTCTGATTTAAATATTCTGATTGTTGCATCGGTTCATTGAACTTAGCTGCATAACTCAACCCAATATCAAAATCGTCCTGATCGAAAATTAGCATGCCTGTATCGTGAATCTGAAAATCAATCCCTGTGATTGGGTAGAGTTTTTCATTCCACATTTGATAGAGCGGTTTTCCAAACTGAGCTAATTGGTTAACTTCGGGTGCATATCGCCACGGATACATAGGCGATAAAATACCACCACCAGCCCAAGATGCAGCTTGACCTGCTTGCTGTTGATCAAAAATATCAACAAAACAGCCTTGTTCAGCAAGTTCCAGAGCTGTCATTAAGCCGCTGATCCCTGCACCAATGATAGCAATATGCATATTAACGTCAAACCAATTTAAAGATTCCTCCCTCCTTGTTAAAGAGGTGAGGAGTGTTGTAGCTTCGGAGAGTTATTTCATCTCTTTGAGTTTACGTGCGGCTTCTTCAGCAAAATAAGTCCAGATACCGTCTGCACCTGCACGACGACAGCACATTAATGATTCTAAGATAACGCTGTCCGATAACCAGCCATTTTGGATAGCTCCTGCAAGCATCGCGTATTCACCGCTAACTTGATAGACAAAGGTTGGTACGCCAAAAGTATCTTTTACTTCGCGAACAACGTCTAGATATGGCATTCCTGGTTTAACGATGACCATATCTGCACCTTCTTGGATGTCTAAAGCAATCTCATGTAATGCTTCTGCACGGTTGCCGATATCCATTTGATAATTATATTTATTGCCACCTTTTAGATTGCTAGCAGAGCCAACTGCATCACGGAATGGACCATAGAAACTTGATGCATATTTAGCAGAGTACGCCATTATATTGGTATAAATAAAACCGTTTTGTTCAAGTGCTTGACGGATTGCTCCGATACGACCATCCATCATGTCACTTGGGGCAACAACATCTGCACCTGCCGCAGCATGACTCAATGCTTGTTTAATTAAGCATTCAACAGTTTCATCGTTCAACACATAGCCTGTTTCATCGATAATGCCATCTTGACCATGAGTGGTATAAGGATCAAGCGCACCATCTGTGATGAGTACCATTTCAGGTAATTCTTTTTTAAGTAATTGGCAAGTGGTTTGTACTAATCCATCTTCATGCCATGCTGCTTCAGCAGTTAAACTTTTGTCTTCTTGAGGGGTAACGGGAAATAATGCAAGCTTTGAAACACCTAACTCAAGAAGTTGTTCTGCTTTTTTGAGCAATAAATCAGCAGATAAACGCTGTATATTTGGCATGCTCGGAATGTCTTGAACTTGTTGTTGTCCTGGTAGTACAAAAACTGGATAAATCAAGTGATTAGCTGTCAATTGTGTTTCGCTTACCATCGCTCGTAATTGGTCATTTTTACGGATACGGCGCATGCGAGTCGCAGGGAAAGCAGGACGATTGAACGTATAAGTCATAACAATCTCGATGTTCAGTATTACACTATAGGAATAATTGAATCATTTAAGTCATGCTAGGGGAGAACTTAGCGGCTTAGGTCAATTCGATGTCCTCACTATTGTAGCCCTATAATTTTGGTTTTGTAAAAATTATGGGATGTTTCAAAAGGGCTGTTGAAATTTTGATCATGTGATGCAGTATTCATGATAAGTCATAAGTATTTGCAGGCATTTATCAATGCTCATCAGCTTCGATCTATGGATTCAGGCAGCGTATGAATGATGTAAAGAAAAACTGGACAGGTAATATTCAGTTAGGTGCTAAAGCCGATCATGGCGTGGTATTAAAACAGCTTTGTAAAGCATTTAATTCTTCACCATTTTTTAAGCACTGTGGCATGGTCATGCGTGTAGTTGATGATCAAATTGAAGGCTACATTGAGATTCAACCAGAGTTGATTGGTAATGTTGCGTTCCAGATTTTGCATGGTGGTGTTGCTGCAACGATGTTGGATAGTATTGGTGGAGTGGTTGCAATGGAACAGCTATATCGCCGTGCAACGCCAGAGGATTTACCGGATACTATTAAAAAAGTTTCTCGTTTGGCTACTGTTGATATGCGTGTAGATTATCTTGCACCTGGTCGTGGTAAATATTTTATCGCTCGTGCAGAAACTTTGCGTTTAGGGCGTAAGGGATGCACGATGCGCATGACGATGGTCAATGATGACGATAAGCCAATAGCGACTGCAATCGCATCATATGCTTTCTAATTTTTGAAAAATTTCAAAAAAGCGCCATTCGGCGCTTTTTTATTTCTGAAAACAAATAGTTTTAATTATTATCAAAATGCTAGAACTGAACGCATCAGTTATTTTTTTTATTCTCGTTATATGATTATTTATCGGTAGAATGCTCTGAAATTTTTGTTCATATTTATCTTTTGTTTTTAACTTTCGGTTAAGTTTCGATACATAGACTGATCGGCTGATTAAAACAGAAGTAAATGATCTATTTAATTTTCAGGAATAATTTATGACTGACTCCCAAACCAACGAACAGCAAGCTTTATCTGAAGCTATTTCTGATGATGCAATGAAAGCAAAGCGTAAAAAGTTTTTAGGACTATTTGCCCTGATTCTTATCATAGCTGCAATTTTGTATGGGATTTGGGTATTATTTTTTCATCATTCTGTAAGCACTGATAATGCCTATGTTGGTGCTGAAACAGCACAAGTGACCTCTATGATCGGTGGACAAGTTGCTGAAGTTTTAGTGAAGGATACACAGCAGGTTAAACGTGGCGATATCTTAGTTAAAATCGACCAACGAGATGCACAAATTCAACTTGCACAGGCTCAAGCGGAGCTAGCTAAAGCACAACGTCAATACAAACAAAGCCAAGCAAATAGCAGCTCTCTGAATTCACAAGTGATCGTAACTAAAGATGAAATCACAAGTGCTCAAGCTCAAGTCAATAAAGCCCAAGCTGAATATGATCGAGTGAGTTTAGAGTTAAAACGTCGTAACGAACTAGCTGCTTCAGGTGCAATTTCTAAAGAAGAATTAAGTAAATCACAAAGTGCTGTTTCGACTGCAAAAGCCAGTTTAGAGCTTGCTCAAGCAGGACTTGCTCAAGCTATGTCGAGTCGTAATGCTGCGGTAAGTACTTTGGCTGCAAACGATGCTTTGATTCAAGGTGTCAATGAGGCTTCAACCCCAGATGTTTTAGTGGCAAAAGCACATGTTGATCAATCATTATTAGATTTGGAAAGAACGGTTATACGTGCCCCTGTAGATGGTGTTGTAACACGTAAGAATATTCAAATTGGACAGCGTGTTGCACCTGGAACAGTCATGATGTCTGTCGTACCAGTTTCAGCGTTGTATGTAGATGCCAACTTCAAAGAAAGCCAATTGGCAAAAGTGAAAGCGGGTCAAACTGTGACATTAACATCTGATTTATATGGGGATGAAGTCGTTTATCACGGCAAAGTTCAAGGTTTCTCAGGTGGAACAGGTGCTGCTTTTGCATTGATTCCTGCACAAAATGCGACTGGAAATTGGATTAAAGTGGTTCAGCGCTTACCTGTGCGCATCACCTTAGATCCTAAAGAGTTGGCTGAGCATCCTCTGCGAGTAGGTCTTTCAATGCAAGTAGATATTGATCTCGCATCGAAGTAATTCATCATGAAGACTCAGAATCCTTTTGCAGAACTCAGTGGTGGGCGATTATTGCTTGCAGCTTTTGTAATTGCACTTTCTAACTTTATGGTGGTGTTAGACACGACGATTGCTAACGTTTCTGTTCCTCATATCACTGGTAACCTCGCCGTTTCAAGTTCTCAAGGAACTTGGGTGATTACGTCTTATGCAGTGGCTGAAGCCATCTGTGTTCCTTTAACTGGATGGTTGGCAGGGCGATTTGGTACGGTTCGTGTCTTTGTCTTTGGTTTGATTGGCTTTACGGTCTTTTCTTTTTTATGCGGTCTAGCGACTTCATTAGAAATGTTGGTCTTTTTTCGTATCGGACAAGGGCTTTGTGGTGGACCGTTAATGCCACTGAGTCAAACATTATTGATGCGTATTTTCCCACCTGAAAAACATGCTCAAGCGATGGGGCTATGGGCAATGACAACGGTGATTGGACCTATTCTCGGTCCTATTTTAGGCGGTTTGATTAGCGATAATTTATCATGGCATTGGATATTTTTTATCAATATACCTGTCGGAATATTTTGTGTTCTCGCTGCGATGCGTTTGTTGTCGGTAGCTGAAACCAAAACAGAAAAATTACGCATAGATGCGATTGGGTTGGGATTGCTGGTACTTTGGATTGGTGCGTTACAACTCATGCTTGATCTTGGGCATGAAAAGGACTGGTTCAACAGTAGTAGTATTATCGTTTTAGCTTTAATTGCCGTGATTGGTTTTATTGTTTTTATGATTTGGGAGTTAACCGAAAAACACCCTGTTGTAAATTTATATGTTTTTAGGCATCGAGGTTTTGCAGTTTCTGTCACTGCCTTAGCATTTGGGTTTGGGGCATTTTTTGGCAGTATTGTATTGATCCCACAGTGGTTGCAAATCAATCTAGGATATACCGCAACATGGGCTGGTTATCTAACGGCAACTATGGGCTTTGGTAGTTTGACGATGTCTCCAATTGTAGCCAAATTATCAACCAAATATGATCCACGTGCTTTAGCGAGTTTTGGTTTAGCTTTGCTGGGTGTTGTAACCTTAATGCGTGCATTTTGGGTAACTGATGCAGATTTTATGGCATTGGCTTGGCCTCAGATATTGCAGGGTTTTGCTGTCCCATTTTTCTTTATTCCGTTATCTAATATTGCAATGGGCTCGGTTCTTCCCCAAGAAATGGCATCTGCTGCAGGTTTGATGAATTTCCTAAGAACCATGGCAGGGGCAATCGGTGCTTCGATTGCAGTTACGATTTGGGATGATCACACCAAAGTGGCGCGTAGTGAAATGGTTAATTCACTGCATCCACAAGAGGTTCAAAATACATTGCTGCAAAATGGATTTTCTTCTGATGCTACTTTGGCAACGATCGCCAATCTTGTCGATAAAGAAGCAATTACGATTTCAGCAAATCATGTCTTTATGATTTTAGCTTTGGTGTTTGTGTTTGCGAGTCTATTAATTTGGTTAAGTCCTAAACCTAAGCCGATAGTAGGTGGCCCCGCACCACATTAATCGCATGACTTAAATGGAAATCATTGAATTAAACTTGGGGTTGTTCTCCGAGTTTTTTCTTATAGCTAAGGTGTAACCTAACTCTAAAGAGGATCAAGTAAAAAATCGCTTGACCTTACAATGATGGGAAGGAATATATTCTATTAACCATCTATTTTATTGGAGAGATATCATGGAATTTCATGTAGAGAATATGACGTGTGGTGGTTGTGCTCGCGGTGTTACTCGAGCAATTCAAGCTTTGGATGCAAATGCTAAAGTGATTGCTGATCCACCAAGTCGTAAAGTGACAGTTGAAACAACAGCAACACAAGAGCAGGTTGCTGAAGCATTGACTGAAGCAGGTTTCCCACCGCGCTAAAATCATTTAGACAAAGTTTAAGGGCTACATTTTCGTAGCCCTTTTTAATACCTTATTTTTTCTTCGCTAATGGTGAAATTGACAGCAAGTCATTATGGTGATGCTGTTCCTTATTTTCATTGCTAGGTTCTTTGAGACCCTCGAGAATCGGACATTCAGGTCGATCATCACCTGCGCAGCAATTGATTAAATCTTTCAGCGTATTCGCCATTTGCTGTAAGTCGTTTATACGTTCTTCTAATTTTTCAATATGTCCGAGTGCTAAGCGTTTTACATCAGCACTTTGTCGATTGCGATCATTCCATAGATCAAGCAAATCTGAGATTTCCACAACTGAAAATCCCAATTCTCGACTTCGCTTGATAAACTTTAAACGTTCAACATCAGTCGCTGAGTAGGAGCGATAACCTGCATTATTACGCCCCGCAGTCGGGATCAAACCAATCTGTTCATAGTATCGAATCATTTTGGTTGAGACCCCTGAAGCTTGAGATACTTTACCAATATTCATCTTATTCTCCTCAACCTAGATGTACTGAGGGTGGTTGAAAACGACGTAGACGTAGTGCATTTCCTAATACAAAGACGCTAGATAATGCCATAGCTCCTGCAGCAAAGATGGGTGACATTAAAATTCCATAGTTTGGATATAATATTCCAGCGGCAACAGGAATTAGCATGGTGTTGTAAGCAAAAGCCCAAAACAGGTTTTGATGAATGTTGCCGATTGTGGCTTTGGATAAGGCGATTGCATTTGTTACACCTTGCATATTGCCAGACATGAGCACGACATCTGCCGATTCAATTGCAACATCTGTACCTGTACCTATCGCTACACCTACATCGGCTTCAGCTAATGCAGGGGCATCATTAATGCCATCACCAACAAAGACAATATGACCATATTGGGATTTTAGCTCTTTGACTGCATTAACTTTTCCTTCAGGTAAGACTTCAGCGATCACCTCATCAATTCCTAATTGTTTTGCAATTGCCTGAGCAGTACGTGCATTATCTCCAGTGATCATTGCGACTTTCAGTCCTAATTGGTGTAATGCATGAATCGCTGCGGGAGTCGTGGATTTAATTGGATCTGCAACCGCTATAATTCCTGCTAGTTGACCATTCATCGCAACATAAAGTGGTGATTTACCTTCATCACCTAAACGTAAAGCAGTTGTTGCGAAGGGTTGTACTTCAATACCGAGCTGCTGCATATAACGATCAGCACCGATATTAATTTGAATATCATCATTGATCACTGCAGATACACCCATACCCGTAACCGAATCAAAGCGATCAACTTTAGGAAGAACCAAGTTCTCTAGATTGGCCTGATCAACAATCGCTTTTGCGATAGGATGTTCTGATCGGGATTCAACAGCAGCTACAGCAGCCAAAACTTGATCTCGTTCAAACTGAGATGTGACTTCAAAATCAGTTAATTCTGGATGTCCCTCAGTTAAAGTACCTGTTTTATCAACAGCTACAATTTTTGCATCTTTTAATAGCTGTAAAGCTTCGCCTTTACGGAACAACACGCCTAATTCTGCACCACGACCTGTACCCACCATGATCGATGTAGGTGTTGCCAAACCCATAGCACATGGACAAGCGATAATCAGTACTGCGACTGCATTTACTAAGGCAAAAGTTAGGGCAGGAGATGGGCCGAAAATTAACCAAACTAAGAATGTCAGCACTGCTGCAATCATTACTGCTGGTACGAACCATAAGGTAATTTTATCGACTACCGCTTGAATCGGCATTTTAGAGCCTTGTGCTTGCTCAACTAAGCGAATTATTTGCGCTAGCATGGTTTCACCACCAACAGCTAATGCTGTAAAAGTGAGAGTTCCATTTTGATTAATCGTACCACCTACCACATCGCTACCAATCACTTTCTCAACAGGTATCGGTTCACCTGTAATCATGGATTCATCGACAAAACTATTTCCATCAGTCACTTTTCCATCAACAGGTATTCTTTCGCCAGGTTTTACAATCACCGTGTCACCAGCAATAACTTGATCAATTGCAATCTCAAGCATTTGTCCATCACGGTGAACATGAGCTGTTTTAGCTTGTAAACTGACTAAACGTTGAATCGCTTCTGAAGTACGTCCTTTTGCTTTTGCTTCAAGAAAACGACCAAGTAAGATTAAAGCAACAATAACCGCAGCAGCTTCATAATAAACATTGACTGTTCCCGAAGGGAGTGTGTCTGGAATGAAGGTAGCCACTATAGAAAATAGATATGCAGCTAATGTTCCAACGGCTACCAAAGAATTCATATCTGGTGCTAGACGAAATAAAGCTGGGATGCCTTTTAAATAAAATCTTCTTCCTGGAATCGTTAATACAAGGGTAGTCAGTACGAATTGTATGTACCAACTATTTTGCATCCCAATGGTTTGAGCAATCAGATGATGAAAGCTTGGAATTAGATGAGAGCCCATTTCAAGAATAAACACAGGCAAAGCAAAAAGTGTGGCAAGAATTAAATCACGTTTAAGTTCAGCGCGTTCTTGATCTTTTTTCTGAAGCTGCTCAGATGGATCGGCAATTGAAGCTTGAATTTCTACAGCATCATATCCAGCTTTATCTATTGCTGCGATCAATGCCTCTATACTTGCCGAACCACTTACTGTTGCTCGTTCAGTTGCAAGATTGACATTCGCTTCAGTGACACCAGAGACGGCTTTGAGTGCTTTCTCGACACGACCAACACATGAGGCACAGGTCATACCTTTTATAGATAATTCAATTCTGTCTTGGGGAACATCATAGCCTGCTTGTTCAATTGCATGAATTAATAATTGACGATCTAAAGGCTTATTAAGTGTAATGTCTGCACGCTCAGTGGCTAAATTTACTGAGGCTGATCGCACACCATCAACTTTTTTAATAGCATTTTCAACACGACTTACACAGCTTGCACAAGTCATACCTTCAATTTGTAAGCTTAATCTTTGATTTATTTCGGTTCCCATGGGATTTACCTATAAATATTCTTTGATTGCTTAAAGCATAGACCTTACCATTATAGGAAGGTCAAGTACTCACTATGTAAATATCGAAGTGAAATCTATTTTTAAAATAAACATGATGAAATTGATATTTAAATCAGTTGCTTGAGGGTTTTATTCTATATTTACTCAAATAATGAATCTTTTTTTGTTTTGGTACATTATTGATATTCTTGCGAATTTAAAAAAATATAAAAGTCTTGTCAATAAAAAAGCCACTTATGTAAGTGGCTTTTTTATTAAAGGTATTTGGTGGAGGTGGCGGGAGTTGAACCCGCGTCCGCCAGCACTACACTCGAGAATACTACATGCTTAGATATCGTCTATTGTTTTAACACCATGTGACCCGACGAACAGGGTACAAGGTGCGATCCTCTAAGTTTGGTATAAAGCCCCGAGGCTTGGCTCTATACGGACTTGTGTGCGTGCGCTTCGGTCGGGTTCCTAAACCACAAGTATTCTAGGAAGCGGACAAGCTGCCCTTAGGCAGCTAGAGCGTAAGTTTCGTCGTTTGCGACTATTTAAATGCAAATTTTATTTACGAGAGAAAATGCGCTCTCGGCATGCATCTATGAGCTTCATCACCAGCGTCGAAGCCAATAACACCCCCATATATGAAAGAGCATCATAGCATAAATATTATGGATTTGAACGTTAATTTCTATGTAATTTGATCGATTAATAGATTCTTGCATTTCAATTAAACCAACGGACAATAAACTCGCTACAGCAGTCAAGTCATTTACTTAAATTGAAATAAAACAAAGAATTTGATTGAAAATACATCATATTGTTGTTTGGAAGAAAAAATTTACTATGAAGAGCGGGGGGAAATCAAAGAATAAAATTGAGAAAAATGTTTTGAAAATTAGACTAATTATTACCGTGATAAATTATGTTATTTGTGTTATAAATTGTATCTTAATTGTTTTTATTTTTTGCATTTGCTTTTTGATGGTTATTGGGGTTGATAAGTGGATGAGGATTCAACACTTTCTATAAAAAATTTTAATTTAGAAATCTCAGGGAAGAAAATTTTAAGATCTTTAAATTTAAAGGTTTTAAGCCATGGGATTACTATTTTAATGGGACCTTCCGGAACAGGTAAATCGACTTTACTGCGTACACTTGCGGGTCTGAATCAAGGAAATCCTCAACTCAAGTTCAGTGGTGAGATCACTTTTAATGGCTATTCATTATTTGAGTCTGATAAAAAACCTGCCTTAGTTCAGCAAAAATTAATTCATATTACACAGACTGTTAAAGAAAATATTCTTTCACATTTACCTAATCGTTCGAGCCTAGATTTACAACAACAACTCAGTCTAATCCAGCAGTTATGCGATCAGTATGATCAAACTTGGATTCTGGCAAAGCTTCACCAATCGACGGCAACTTTAGAACGCCATGAAGCAAAGAATTTAGCAATTTTATATACCTTGTTGTCAGAGCCAGCACTGTTGATGATTGATGAACCAACGGTGGGGTTATCTGATTCCGATGCGATTTTTGTGCATGATTTAATCCGAAAAATTGCCAAAAAAATCCCGATTTTGATTGTATCTCACCATATTCAGCGATCTAAAAAATTAGCCAATTACGTTGGTTTATTAGCAAATGGTTGCATACAAGAAATTAGCTCAGCAGAAGCTTTTTTTGAACATCCTCAACACGAGATGACGAAACAATTTCTGAGAACCGGGTCCTGTGCGGAGCTTTCTACTGAAGAGTTAGATCGACAAGAGCAATCGTTGATGAATCTCCAAGTAGCGACTTCAAAACATTTGAGTTTAGCTAAACCTTTAGTAGACGTTGATCAAATATCAAATGAACCAATTTTAGACTGCTCGCAGAAAATCCAAAGTCGTGAAGATACAGACACAAATCTGCAACACGTTGATTTTTTAGAACACGAAGCGGATGCAAAAAACCAAGCTAGAGGCCCTTTGGGGTTTGTTTGGCTAATTCGCGGACGGCTTGCTGGTTGTCCGTGTCCTGGTGTAGTTCGAGAGACGGCACTTGATTTGAAGTATTTACAGGATGTTGGAATTACTGATTTGGTATCACTAACCGAGGAAAGTTTTAACCCTGATCTAGCCGCTGAATTTGGCATAACAGTTTCACATTTCCCGATTGACGATATGTCTGTTCCATCTTTGCAGGATGCTTATCAGTTTTGTCTATGTATTGACCAAAAAATATCTCATCGCAAATCGATTGCGTTGCACTGTAAAGCAGGTTTGGGGCGAACAGGAACGATGTTGGCTGTTTACTTTTTATGGAAAGCAAGGCTTCAAAAGACTGCACTTGAGGCAATCGAATATATACGTTCTCTGAATTACTTGATGATTCAATCTGAGCAGCAGATTGATTTTTTGTATGATTTTTCAATTTTTTTAGAAAAACACATTGATTCTAATGTGTTGGTTAGCAAGGTGTAACTCGCCATACAAGGGGAAAATAAGATGTTAGATGATGCTTTACAACGTGCAATGACCAGCGTACCAGACTGTCTCGCAGCTGGTTTTGTAGATTTAAATTCAGGAATGATTTTAAGTATTAAAACGGTTGATTCACATCCTTCGGAAGTGTTTGATTTTTTAGCTGCCGCTACAGCTGATCTTTTTCAGGGGCCGAATGTTGTCGCAATTGAGAAAATCTTTAAAAAATCACGTGGTTTGATGGATGAAGATAATTATCACTACTTCCAAGAAATTATCGTGAATAGTGAAAATTTGATCCACGTATTTATTCGCACTAAAGATCAAAACGAGATCGTATGTTTTGTTTGCCGTAAAGGTGCGAACTTAGGCATGGTGTTGACTAAGGCTCGTATTGCTTTACCAACGATTGAACGCGCGTTCCACGCATAATTCAGTCGATGCGTATGTTTTAAGCAAAGTCTAACTTTGCTTAAAACAACGATGAACTTCATGATGAATTTTCAAAAAGGTGAGCGTGATGCCGCATCTTGAATTTGCAGGATATACGATTGAAAGTAAAGCTGACGAAACGGTTTTAGCATGCTTTCAGCGTTCAGGTATAGAAATCGATTTTTCATGTAAAAGCGGTGTATGCCATCGTTGCATGTTGAAATGTATTTCTGGTGACATTCCTGAACAGGCAAGTCGTAGGCTACCCACCACGCATCAGGGGCAAAACTATTTACTCGCGTGTCAGTGTGTTCCAACAACGGATATGAAATTAGTTGCGAAGTCAGACGAAGACAGCATAACGCAATGTATGGTTTTGTCATCAATTTCACAAGCAGATCATAGTCTGATTCAAGCAGAGCCTTATAGAGAACTGACTTATCAAAAAGGTCAGCATGTTTATGTAACTGACATCTCAAAACAGCACTCAATTTTAGCAAAATTAGTGAGTGATCCTGAGCAAGAAACATCTCTGAGTATTGAAATTGCTAAAAAAGATATGGAGTGGGTTAAAGAGCAAGGCTTGGATCAGTTAGGAAATGAGTTCTACCTGAAAGGCCCAATTAGCGCACCTCAAGTCATAATCGAAAACGATGTAGCGATTAATCCAGCCTTATGGGAAGCGTTGGGCGGGGATCATACAGTCAGAAAAATTTTGACCGAATTCTATAAGAAAGTATATGCCGATCAGCAACTTGCTCCATTTTTTGAAAGAGTAACTATAGATCGAATTATTGGAAAACAATTTGCATTTTTAAAACAGTTAATTACAGGTGAGGCGACTTTCTTTGGTGAGCAACCAAGAAACTCACATCATTGGATGGTGATCTCAGATGAGTTATTTGAGCACCGTATGTTGCTGATGCATCAAACTTTATTAGAACACAAACTATCGGCTGATTTGATTGAACAATTTGAACGTTATGAGCTGCAATTTAAAAACGATATTGTCAAATCCCAAGCTTGGTTAAAACAAGTTGGTGATTTATTGGTAGACACTGAAAAATATGAAGAATGTCAGTTAGATGAAGCAACAGTTTGTGATTATTGTGAGGCGGAAATTGAGCAAGGCATCTTGGTTAGATTTCATATGCGTCTTGGAAAATTGGCTTGTAAAGCATGTTCAAAATAATGTGGTGATAGATAAAGCTTTAGCAATTACCCAGTAAAAATTTACTTGATGAATGGTCAAATAGGAGAGAAAAAAAATGATTGGTCAATTTTCAAGAACAGCAATGGTGTTTATTGAAAAAACCTTACGTGAATGTGAACAATGTATAGGTTTTTCGGGAGCTGCTCTGTCTAGCCCTGATGGTTTGGTTCTGGCGATGCATGGACAAATCTCGGGTGATGAAGCCGCAGCATGTGCATCTAGTTTGTTTGTAGAGTCAGAAACTGCTTTAAGTTATATCGGAGAGTCCGAGCCACGTATGATGTTGTTATGGACTGCAAATAAATTGTTGGCTTTGCACTTGCTTAAAAATGGCAGTATTTTCTTTGTGACATCCACTGAAAAAAATAATTTTAATGCAGTGCTTAAATTTTGTTTAGAAACATCAAAAAAACTGGATAACGCTTTAAGCATAATGGGTTAAACAAACTTAAACATGCTAGAAGATTTAACTACTCATGATCATTTTGAATGAGATGATAGTTCCTTGTTTGTTCCCGCTTTTAAAGGAGGGAACAAGCACGATTTTGGATTAGATTTGCTCTAAAGGTTACTTCAACTGATTAGTCAAAACCAAACAAAGCTAGATCAAGTTTAAGTTTTATAAGTCGATAATAAAATACTGGTTTCACTATTGTAAATTCCTGAAATATTACGAATTCTTTCCAATGCTTTGTCGAAATTTTCTAAACTATCGGACTGTAATTCGACCAAAATATCCCATTTACCATTGGTGGTATGTACACGTTCAACTGCCGATTCTAAGCGGAGTTCTCGTATCACTGCTTGTGCCTTAGTGCCTTCGACCATGACATTCATCCATGCACGAATGATATTTTTTTCAACATTTGGGCGATAACGAACCGTATAGCCTGTAATGATGCCTGTGCTTTCCATGTACTCAATTCTCTTTTGAACCGTGGCCCGTGAAACGCGTGCTTTCGCAGCTAAGTCCGTGATCGACATTCGTGCATTATCTTTGAGCAATCCTAAGATAATATGATCAACATTATTCATTTTGATGTTTTCTATTAGCAAATTGATAAAAATTATCTCATTTTAATTATTTTAAAGAGTTTTGTGAATCATTTTGATTATTAATAATAGTGCTAATAGAAGCTCCAAACATTTTTAACGTTGTCAGCGCAAGTCACTAATGTAGTCATGGAACGATGGAGTGAAAGGATTCTCTTTTGAATCAAAGGGAATCTATAGATAACAGGGAAAACTGATTAATTAAGGAATAGATGATGTCTTTATCATATACGGGTCAACATGGCGGTGCTTGGCAAACTTATCTCACTCAAATTGATCGAGTGGCACCTTATCTTGATGCTGATTTAAGTAATTTTATTAATACCCTTAAAACGCCAAAGCGTACATTAATCGTTGATGTTCCAATCGTGATGGATGATGGTTCTATCCGTCATTTTGAAGGTTATCGTGTACAACACAATTTATCACGTGGTCCAGGTAAAGGCGGTATTCGTTACCACCAAGACGTTGAATTAAATGAAGTCATGGCGCTATCTGCATGGATGACCATTAAAACTGCAGTACTTAATCTCCCATTTGGTGGTGCAAAAGGTGGTATCCGTGTTAATCCAAAAGAGCTATCTCCACGCGAGTTAGAGCGTTTAACTCGTCGTTTTACCAGTGAAATCAGTCCAATTATCGGTCCTCAAATTGATATTCCAGCACCAGATGTGGGTACCAATGCGAACATTATGGGTTGGATGATGGACACGTACTCAAGTATCAAAGGTCATACAGTTACGGGTGTAGTCACTGGTAAACCTGTGCATTTAGGTGGTTCATTGGGTCGTGTACGTGCGACTGGTCGTGGTGTATACGTGACGGGTTTGGAAGTCGCGAAACGCATTGGTTTAGCGGTTGAAGGCAGTAAAGTTGCTGTACAAGGTTTCGGTAATGTTGGTAATGAAGCCGCTTACTTGTTTAGCCATGCTGGTGCAAAAGTTGTCTGTGTACAAGACCATACAGGCACGATTTTTAATGCTGAAGGTATGAATGTTAAAGCATTACAAAAACATGTCACTGAACATGGTGGTGTAATGGGTTTTGCAGATGCAACGGTGATTGCAGATGAGGAGTTCTGGAATGTTGAGATGGACATTCTCATCCCAGCAGCATTGGAAGGACAAATTACAGTCGAGCGTGCACAAAATCTAAAAGCAAAAATTGTGCTTGAAGGTGCCAATGGTCCGACATATCCAGAAGCAGACGATGTATTTGTTCAACGCAATATTACCGTTGTTCCAGATGTTATCTGCAACGCAGGTGGTGTAACCGTCAGTTATTTTGAATGGGTTCAGGATATGGCGAGCTACTTCTGGAGTGAAGATGAAATCAATGAGCGCCTTGATAAATTAATGATTCAGGCAATTGCTGATGTTTGGAATACGGCTGAGCTTAAAGGATGCAGTTTGCGTACTGCTGCTTATATCTTGGCATGTGAACGTATCTTAAAAGCACGTAAAGAACGCGGTATTTTCCCTGGTTAATAAAGGGTATAGAACAGGCTTCGGCCTCGGGCTTGTGGTATTGACACAAGCCCAAAGATTAAACAGGAAGTGAGTATATAAAATGAATGATGTCGCTATTACACGTAGTCATTTTAATGACTGGATGGTTCCCGTCTTTGCCCCAGCAAACTTTATTTTAGTCCGTGGCGAGGGTTCTCGTCTTTGGGATCAGAACGATAAAGAATATATTGATTTTGCGGGTGGAATTGCGGTGAATGCTTTGGGTCATGCGCATCCTGTTGCAGTCAATGCCTTAACTGAACAAGCACAGAAGCTTTGGCATATTGGCAATGGCTATACCAATGAACCAGTTTTACGCCTTGCTAAACAATTAGTGGATAGCACATTTGCAGACAAAGTGTTTTTCTGTAACTCAGGTGCAGAAGCCAATGAAGCTGCTTTGAAATTAGCTCGAAAAATTGGTTTGCTCAGTGGTAATCCAAACAAAAATCATATCGTTGCATTTAAAAATGCCTTCCATGGTCGTACCTTATTTACCGTTACTGCTGGCGGTCAACCAAAGTATTCTCAAGACTTTGCACCCTTACCTGAAGGCATTGAACATACGGCATTTAATGATTTAGAAGCAGCGAAAGCTGTAATTAATGAAAATACATGTGCTGTGATTGTCGAACCGATTCAAGGTGAAGGTGGTGTAGTTCCAGCGGATCTTGAGTTTTTAAAAGGTCTACGTGCCTTATGTGATGCCAATGGTGCAGTATTAATTTTTGATGAAGTACAAACAGGTGTCGGTCGTACAGGCTCTTTGTATGCCTATATGAATACAGGTGTTACCCCAGACATCTTAACGACTGCTAAAGCATTAGGTGGTGGTTTCCCAATTGGCGCGATGATCACGACAGACCATTATGCCAATATGTATGCCGTAGGCGATCATGGTACGACTTATGGTGGTAATCCACTGGCATGCGCTGTAGCAGGTGCAGTTTTTGAGTTTATTAATACGCCTGAAGTTTTAGAGGGTGTGAAACAACGCCATCAATATTTCGTAGATGCATTAAATAAAATCAATGCGCAGTATGGATTATTCAAAGAAATTCGTGGTCAAGGTTTGTTGATTGGTTGTGTACTGAAAGATGAACATGCAGGTAAAGCTAAAAATATCGTCACACTTGCGGGTGAAGAGGGTTTATTAGCTCTAGTTGCGGGTGCAGATGTCGTGCGCTTTACCCCTTCACTGATTATTCCAATGGAAGATATTGATGAAGGTTTAAATCGTTTTTCACGTGCATTAGCACGTCTATAAATCTGCTGTGAGCATCTAACCATGATGATTGTTAGACATGCAGCGCATCGGGACTTAGATGACATTTATCGTTTAGCGCAACGAGCAGGTGAGTCAGGTATCGGCCTGACTTCCTTGCCGCAAAACAAAGAAATCTTGGCAGCGCGAATTGCACGTACGATAGGAACTTTAGAAGGTACGACAGAGCAGTGCGATGCAAGCTATTTGTTTGTTTTAGAAGATACCGTATCTCAGACAATCGTTGGTGTAAGTGCCATCGAGGTTTCGGTTGGATTAAAAGAGCCATTCTATAACTTTCGTGTGGCGAAACAGGTACATGCTTCTAAAGCACTCAATGTTTACAATGCTTTAGACACCTTGTTTTTGAGTAATGATCATACGGGTTGTAGCGAGTTATGTACCTTATTCCTTGATCCTGAATATCGAAAAAATCAAAACGGTAAGTTTCTTTCTAAGGTTCGTTTTCTATTTATTGCTGCATTTCGCTCGTATTTTGAAGATCGCTTAATCGCAGAAATGCGAGGTTTCTCAGATCAAAATGGTCATTCACCATTTTGGGATGCGTTGGGATACCACTTCTTCAATATGGATTTCGCGACCGCCGATTATTTAAGTGGTATCGGTCAAAAAGTCTTTATCGCTGAACTAATGCCAAGATTTCCTGTCTACGTCAATCTATTACCAGCTGAGGCTAGAGCGGTAATTGCAGAAGTGCATCCGCATACCTTGCCTGCAGCAAAAGTTTTGATGTCAGAAGGACTTAAATATCAAGGTTATGTCGACATCTTTGATGCTGGACCTACTTTAGAAGCGAATACTGCGGATTTGCGGGCGGTCAAAGAAAGTCGAACAGTGAAAGTCAAAATCACTGAGCAAATCGAAACGACTGATACACACTATTTGGTCGCAAATGACCAATACAAAAATTACTGCGTGCTGTTGATCAATAACAAAGTCTGTGATGGCGATACCTTAATGATCACATCTGCACAAGCTCAGGCTCTCCAAGTTAATGAACAGGATGAAGTACGAGTTTTAGCATTAGATAAAATGGAGAATCACTAATGTCGCAAGGTGAATTATTAATTAATGGTGCTTGGGTACAGGGAAAGGGTACAAGCTTTATTAAAACCAACCCTGTGAGCAATCAACAGATTTGGTCTGGTTATGAAGCTAATGTTGCTGATGTTGGGGCAGCTTGTAATGCTGCTAGAACAGCTTTTCCTGCATGGGCACGCTTAGGTTTAGAGCAACGTGTAGCAATTATTGAACGCTATGCAAGTTTACTTGAACAAAATAAAAATCAACTTGCACAAGTCATCAGTCAAGAAACCAGTAAACCACTGTGGGAAACACTCACAGAAGTACAATCGATGATTGGAAAAATCGCGATTTCAATCCGTGCATATCACCAACGTACAGGTTTTAGTGAAACTGAAATGCCAGATGGCATCGCATCTTTACGTCATCGTCCTCATGGGGTACTTGCAGTTTTCGGACCGTATAATTTCCCAGGACATCTACCTAATGGACACATTGTTCCTGCATTAATTGCAGGTAATACGGTTGTGTTCAAGCCAAGCGAATTAACGCCTTGGACAGCCGAAGAAACTGCAAAATTGTGGCAACAGGCAGGGTTACCAAATGGTGTGCTCAACCTTGTGCAAGGTGGTCGTACGACAGGAGAGGCTTTAGCTGCTGCTGAACAAATTGACGGTTTACTGTTTACGGGAAGTGCCAACACTGGCTATCACCTGCATAAACAAATGGCAGGCGCACCTGAAAAAATCCTAGCCCTTGAAATGGGGGGTAACAACGCTTTAATCATTGATGAAGCAACTGATATTGATGCAGTGGTGAATCTAGCTATTCAATCCGCTTTCGTGTCTGCGGGACAACGTTGTACATGTGCACGCCGTATCATTGTAAAACATGGCGTTAATGGTGATGCATTCATTCAACGTTTTGTTGAAGTCGCAAAGAACTTAGTGATCGGTGCTTGGGATACTGAACCACAACCATTTATGGGCGGGGTGATTTCATCTCATGCGGCAGATCAGATGATGGCTGCACAAAGCAAATTGATCGCACTAGGCGCAAAACCATTGTTAGCAATGACTCGTCCTCAAACTGATAGTTCATTACTCAGTGCAGGTATTTTAGATGTGAGTGAAGTGAATGCAATCCCAGACGATGAATACTTTGGTCCTTTGACAACGATCTATCGTTATCACAATTTTGATGAAGCACTCAAAATCGCCAACAACACACGTTTTGGTTTAGCTGTAGGTTTGGTTTCTCCTGATCGTGAATTATTTGATCGAGTATTGATTGAAGCACGAGCTGGCATTGTGAACTGGAATAAACCATTAACTGGCGCATCGAGTGCTGCTCCATTTGGTGGTGTGGGTGCATCGGGTAACCATCGTGCAAGCGCGTTTTATGCAGCAGATTATAGTGCGTGGCCGATGGCTTCACTGGAAAGTGATAGCGTTACACTGCCATCAAAATTATCACCGGGCATTGTGCTCTAAGTTAAATCGTGCCGTGACGATATGGAGAAAAAAATGTCAGGTTATGAAATCAATTTTGATGGCTTGGTTGGACCAACTCACCATTATGCAGGTCTTTCTTTTGGTAATGTTGCTTCAACAAAAAACCGTAATAATGCGTCCAATCCTAAATTAGCAGCTAAACAGGGCTTAATGAAGATGAAAGCCCTTGCGGATTTAGGGCTTAAACAAGGGGTGTTTGCTCCACAAGAGCGTCCACATGTTCCGACCTTACGCCGTTTAGGTTTTACAGGTAGTGATATTGATGTCATTGCACAGGCAATGCGAACTGCACCTGCCTTGTTATCTTCACTCAGTTCAGCATCTTCAATGTGGACTGCAAACTCATGCACCGTGTCACCATCGGCTGATAGTGCGGATGGACGTGTACATTTTACAGCCGCAAATCTAAATAATAAGTTCCATCGCTCAATTGAGCATCATACGACAACGCGAATCCTTAAAGCGATGTTCGATAATGATGTATATTTCGCGCATCATGAAGCCTTACCTGATGCAGCACTATTTGGTGATGAGGGTGCAGCCAATCATAACCGTCTAGGCGGTGGATACGAGCAAGCTGGCGTGCAAGTTTTTGTTTACGGACAACAACAGCTCGGTGGTACGGTTGCGCCGAAGAAATTCCCTGCACGTCAAACCCGTGAAGCGAGTGAGGCGATTGCACGTTTACATCGTTTAGATGCAAAACGGACGGTATTTATTCAACAGAATCCTGACGTGATTGATCAAGGTGTATTTCATAACGATGTAATTGCGGTAAGTAACCAACAGGTACTTTTTCATCATCAACATGCGTTTTTGAATCAAACACAAGCCTTGAATGAAATTCGTCAGAAAATGGCAGGGATTGAGCAAGAATTTATTTCGATCGAAGTGCCTGAAAACCGTGTGAGTGTTGAGGATGCTGTTGCGACATATTTATTCAATAGCCAAATTTTGACACGAGCAGATGGTGGGATGAGTATCGTTGTACCTGAAGAGTCTCGTCAAAATAAAGCGGTTTGGAACTACTTGAATGACATGATTCAGATGGGTACGCCAATTGATGACATTAAGGTGTTTGATCTGCGTGAAAGTATGCGTAATGGCGGTGGACCAGCATGTTTGCGCTTACGTGTCGCGGTCAATGAAAAAGAGTTAGCAGCAGTTAATCCAAATTTATTTATGAATGACGGTTTGTTTAAGACCCTCAACCAATGGGTTGATCAACACTATCGTGATGAATTAACTCAGGATGATTTAGCTGATCCAAGTTTGTTGATTGAGAGTCGTACAGCGTTAGATGAATTAACCAAAATTTTAGGTTTAGGTTCTGTTTATCACTTTCAACGCTAATCATCGTAGTTAAAAGATTGATATGGATTTTCCTCAAATCCGAATGCTCACTATGGCATCGGATTTGAGGTGGTTAAACAAGGGAATGATGGCATATGGTTGATCTACTCGAATTAACTCTTGCACAGCAAGCACCTAATCAAACTCAAGGTGAAACAACTCAATTTACTTGGCAATGGCTAGGTGAAGGGTTATTGGTATGCACGCCTAAAACAAGCTATAACAAGGCCATCATATATTCTGCGGGTATTCATGGAAATGAAACGGCACCGATTGAATTACTCGCAAAGATGGTTCAAGACCTATTCGCTTCTCGTTTATGTTTGACGGAGCGAGTCCTTTTTGTTTTTGGTAATCCTCAAGCGATTCGCAAAGGTGTACGTTATCTAGAAAATGATATGAACCGCATGTTTTGTGGAGCTTATCAACAATTAAATTCTGATGAAGAAACAAAACGTGCTGAGCTTTTAGAGCAAATTACCGCAGAGTTTTTCCAGCAAAGTCGTAGTGATGCTCAACGCTATCATTATGATTTGCATACGGCTATACGCACATCACTACTAGCTGTATTTGCCTTATTCCCTTATCAGACGCAACCCTACGATGATTTTCTCATAGATAGCCTCAACGCTGCTGATCTTGATGCTTTGGTGTATCACAACGCTGTTGGTAAAACTTTTACTCATTTTACAACAGAGTATTTTCAGGCTGCCAGCAGTACTTTGGAGTTAGGTAAAGCAAAGCCATTTGGTCAAAATGATTTAGCTGAATTTTCTGCAATTGATCAAGTACTTCGTGCCGTAATTACAGGTGAAGCTTTGCCTCAACGACAAAAAGCATCGCTTCGTCAATTCAAGGTTATAGATTCAATTGTTAAACAAAGTGAGGATTTTCAACTGCGATTAGATGCGAATGCACCTAATTTTTCGACCTTTGAAAAAGGCGATGTAATCGCGACTCAAGAGGCGGGAAATTATATTGCAAGCGATCAGCAAGTTTGGATTTTATTTCCAAATCCGAACGTCAAAGTAGGATTGAGAGCAGGGCTAATTCTCAAAGAAATAATGTAGATAACGCCATTCGAAAGATTTTAAGCGGTTCAAGGAAATGATGTATATGGAGTTTGAATATGGATGTTCAGTAGAAAAATACGCAGAAAAAAGATATCCGTTGGATATTGATTGTTATGAAAGTGAAACAGCAAGGACAGGTTGTCATAAGAATATCGTTGGAGTGATCGTGTATGAGTAACAATAATGAAAAAACATTTCCTTCAGGTGAACTCCTGAGTGAGCAATATGTGCCGCAACAAGACACATCAAGCCATTTAAATACTTCGTTGTCAGAAGTAGATGTCACTAAACCTTTGAAACGTGCAATGACAAAACGTCATTTGGTCATGATTTCTTTAGGAGGTGCGATTGGAACAGGACTGTTTCTTGGTTCAGGAGATGTTATTTCTCAAGCTGGCCCAATTGGAGCAATTTTATCTTATCTCCTTGGGGGCGTAATTGCTTACATGGTCATGCTGTGCTTAGGCGAGTTAGCCGTGCATATGCCCGTATCAGGTTCGTTCGGTGAATATGCCAGAACTTATATTGGACCTGGTACAGGTTACATGATTACGTGGTTGTATTGGTTAACTTGGACCGCAACATTGGGGACGGAGTTTACTGCGGCAGCATTATTGATGCAGGAGTGGTTTCCATCCATTTCCATGTGGACATGGACGCTGTTATTTGCAGGATTAATTTTTTCACTGAATGTCAGTTCAACCCGTTTATTTGCTGAATCTGAATTTTGGTTATCGTTGGTTAAAGTTTTAACCATCATTTGCTTTATTGGTTTGGGGCTAGCCACTATTTTCGGAGCTATTTCCTATCATGGGCATGAATCAGCGCCTTTATTTAGTAAATTAACAGAGCACGGTTGGTTTCCAAATGGAATATTTCCTATTTTTGCGACCATGTTAATTGTGAATTTTGCATTCTCAGGTACTGAGTTGATTGGTGTTGCTGCGGGTGAAGCAGAAGAACCTGCTAAAACGGTTCCTAAAGCAATCAATGCCGCGATTTGGCGACTCCTGATTTTCTTTGTTGGTACGATTATCGTGATCTGTGCCTTATTGCCTTATGACATGGCAGGTTTAAATGCAAATTCGGTAAGTAATAGTCCTTTTGTAACTGTATTCAATTACATCGGTATTACATATGCTGAAGATATTATTCGTTTTGTGATTATCACTGCATTGTTATCTGCTGCGAATTCTGGATTATTTGCTGCTTCACGTATGATGTGGTCACTATCGACTAAAAATCAGTTACCTAAAGTTTTCGCAAAATTGACACGTTCAGGTACACCAATTATTGCAATTATCGTGACGATGTTTGGTGCAATACCTGGTTTATTGTCTGAGCATTTTGCCCCTGAAACAATTTTCAAAAATTTATTAGGTGTCGCTGCATTCACTATGGTTGTAGTGTGGATTTCGATCTGTGTCTCTCAATTTAACTTCCGTAGACAATGGATTAAATCTGGTAACACCGTTAAAGATCTCAAATTTGCTGCGCCCTTATTCCCATTAACTCCTATTTTAGGTGGGGTATTCTGCGTCATTACATGTAAAAACAGATGACTATGACGAAGAACAAGGCTAGCGAATTTTTGTTTTTAGTGTATCTTTATTAAGCGATATGTTCGCAAGAATATATCGAATTCTGAGGATGAGGTCGTTCCATTGGTGATGATACAAAAATACCGATATGCTTTGGCTGTATGCGTCGGCTTATTTAGCCACACACAAGCATTTGCGGTTGATAAAGTTACAGTATATGCAGCTGCAAGTTTAACCAATGCGATCAATGAATTAGATGTGATCTATGAGCAGAAAAATAAAGTTCAAATCCAAACATCTTATGCAGGTTCATCAACTTTAGCCAAACAAATTGAAGCAGGTGCGCCAGCTGATATTTTTATATCAGCAGATGTTCAATGGATGGATTATTTGCAAAAAAAACAGTTGGTATCGGTAAATGATCGCGTGAATTTATTGGGTAATCGTTTGGTAGTGATAGCTCCCAAAGCTCGTCCAATCAAATTAAAAATAGATAAAAGTTTTGATTTCACTAGGGTTGCTCAAGGTAAATGGTGTACAGGTGATACCAAGAGTGTACCTGTTGGGAAATATGCAAAGCAGGCTTTGACGTCGATCGGCTGGTGGGATAAGGTTTCAACTCGTCTAGTGGAAACAGAAGATGTACGTGCAGCCTTAAACTTTGTGGCACATGGTGAATGTCAGTTAGGGATTGTTTACGCTACTGATGCAGCGATCAGCAAAAATGTCATCATCGTTGGAACATTTCCAGAAAATACCCATCAACCTATTATTTATCCAATAGGTTTAGTAAAGAAGAATACAGAGTCAATGAATTTCTATAAGTTTTTACAAAGCAGTCAGGCAACAAAAGTATTTAAAAAATATGGTTTTAGCGTACTTAAGTAATTAAATGATGATTCTGACTCCTGAAGAACTTGAGGTGTTGCTACTGTCATCTAAAGTGGCAGCAACATGTCTGATTGTGAGTTTAATTCCAGCAATTTTGATTGCTTTGATTCTAGCTAGGAAAGAGTTCTGGGGTAAATCACTATTTGAAACACTGGTTTTCTTACCTTTAGTGTTACCACCAGTTGTACCTGGTTATTTGTTACTTCAAATTTTTGGCAATCGAGGCATCTTAGGGCAATACCTAGCACCACTAGGATTGGAGTTTGCGTTTAATTGGAAAGGGGCAGTATTGGCATCTGCGGTAATGGGCTTTCCTTTACTCGTACAATCAATTCGATTGGCGATTGAACTGGTGGATCAGCGTTTAGAAATGGCTGCAAAAACTTTAGGGGCTTCTGCATTCGGCACGTTTATGCAGGTAACTTTGCCACTTGCAAGCAGCGGAATTTTGGTGGGAAGTATTTTATGTTTTTGCCGAAGTTTAGGTGAGTTTGGCGCAACGATTACCTTCGTGGGGAATATTGCCAGTGAAACTCGTACTTTGCCTTTAGCCATGTATAGTTTGATGCAGCAACCTGATACTGAAGCAGCAGTTTGGCGTTTAATAATCTTATCCTTATCCGTAGCTTTCTTTGCACTATGGTTTGCGCAATGGTTCAATCGTTATCAGAAAAATAAACGTGGTCGTTAAGCATGATTGATTGTCATATCCAACTTACCCAAGGACAATTTTCTCTAGATCAACGCTTTCAATCCGATCAGTCTGTGATTGGTTTATTTGGAGCTTCAGGTTCAGGAAAAACCACGATTTTGCATAGTATTGCTGGGTTGATTAAACCCCAATCAGGTTGGATTAAAATACAGAATCAAACATGGTTTGATCGGGAGCAGAACATTAACCTGAGTACACAACAGCGTCGGATTGGTTTGGTATTTCAGGATGCACAGTTATTTCCTCATAAAAATGTAATGCAGAATCTACTGTTTGGCTTCAAACATATTCGCCCCGAGCAGCGACAGTTTGAACTCGACTATATTGTTGAATTGCTTAAATTGGAGCATTTAACTGAAAGGATGCCGATTAAGCTCTCAGGAGGGGAAAAACAACGTGTTGCACTTGGGCGTGCCTTGCTGTACTCACCACAATTATTATTATTAGATGAACCACTTTCTGCTCTTGATTCCGCGCACAAAAAAGAGATTATTCCTTTCTTTCAAAAAATCAAAGTAGAGCTCAAAATTCCGATGCTGTATGTGAGTCATGATAAATCAGAAATCGAACAACTCACTCACGAGATTTGGTATCTATAAATAACGTTGTAATAAAGCAAGAAACTTTTGTATTTCTTCTTCATTAATATGTTCAGCATCCTTTAGTACGTGTTCTTTTAAGTGTTGTTCAATTAATTGATTCATTAAACCATTTACAGCACCTTTAACAGCGGCGACTTGCTGTAAAACTTCGATACATGAACTCTCTGGATTGGTTAATGATTTTTCAACCGCGGTAATTTGTCCTTGAATGCGCTTCACTCGATTTAGAATTTTTTTGTCATGGTGTAGATGAGACATACATTTTTCCTGAAAAAATATATACTGAGGGGGAGTATATTTTAAAGTTAAAGCAAATGCAGCATACTAACCTAGAAAGACGCCATTCTCATCAATTTGATCAGGGAAATCCTTTAGCCCAGAAAAAGATTTTGATCGCCACAATTTTAACCGCTGTGATGATGATCTTAGAAATCTTAGGTGGATGGATTTTTAATTCGATGGCGTTACTGGCTGATGGTTGGCATATGAGTTCCCACATGCTAGCACTAGGTTTGGCTTATTTTGCTTATCAAATGGCTCGACAGTATGCAAGTGACTCCAGATTTAGTTTTGGAACATGGAAAATAGAAATTTTAGCTGGCTATAGCAGTGCTATTTTATTGATGGTCGTTGCGCTACTGATGGGGATTCAGTCGATTGAACGATTATTTAATCCCGTTACGATTCATTTCAATGAAGCGATTCCAATCGCGGTTGTAGGTTTAGTTATAAACTTGGTCTGTGCATGGTTATTACATGATGGTGGACATGAGCATCACCATCACCATCACCATCACCATCACCATCATCATTCACATCATCACCATCACGATGATCATCATCAGCATACACACGATCACCATCATCACCATGATTTAAATCAAAAAGCCGCATTTTTGCATGTAGTGGCAGATGCAGTGACTTCAGTGCTCGCAATTATTGCTTTATTTGCTGCAAAATATTTTAGCTGGAATTTTCTAGATGCCTTGCTTGGAATTATTGGTGCATTACTGGTTGCCAAATGGTCTTGGGGATTAATTCAAGAAACAGGTAAAACCTTATTAGATGCTGAAATGGGGCACCCCGTGGTACAAGAAATAAAGGATGTAATTGCCCAACTTCCACACGTAGAAATCACAGACCTACATGTATGGAAAGTTGGTAAAGGCAAATTCTCTTGTATTTTAGGATTGGAAACATCGATAGCTGATTTGACTCCTGATCAAGTCAAACGTGAGCTATCCATACATGAAGAAATTGTACATGCCTCAGTTGAAATTCATCATATTTAATATTTCTGAGACTGAAGCTAGAGTCGAATAATTCAACTCTAGCTCAATAGTTTAAACAAAGAGAT
>Ga0209727_1000938_pt1 | contig 27355 bp, 23 predicted proteins | sample RifGroC1_FD_183995 | JGI IMG/M metagenome (GOLD analysis project Ga0209727, IMG submission 183995) | Groundwater microbial communities from Rifle, Colorado, USA - Groundwater C1 (SPAdes) (version 2) | ecosystem: Environmental > Aquatic > Deep subsurface > Groundwater | place: Rifle, Colorado...
CACCGCCGTGGAAACGAAATTGCCCTTCGCTTTCTCAGTTTCGATTTCTTCCAAATTTATATGGGCGCATCCATATCGCCCGAGTTCGGAAACGCTTCCGATTTCCTGCGGCACTCCGGAATTTTCGCTCTCGCAAGAAATCGTGATTTCTTGAAGACCAGAAGCCGTGCTCTGCGCGCGATTGGCAAGCTCGAATGAAGAAAGATTAAAAAGCTTCACGATTCCCAATGCGATTACGACCGAAGCCAAGAGCCCGAGAGCGGCATAGCCTGCTTTTTTCCATTTCCAACCTCCGATTTTCCAGAACCCGTCGATCAAAATCATTTTCAAAAACCCTATCGAAACGACGACTGCTCCCAACCATGCGCTGCGGGCCACGGTAAGAATCAAAACAATGAACAATAAAACATTAAAACAAAAAACGGCGAGGAATGATAAGTTTTTTGCATTTAAAAATTCGGGAATTTGAAATTTATTAGAAATTAGAAATTTGAAATTAGAAATTTTCCAGCCTTCTTTTTTGGGATACTTGTCTCTCAAATAAAACACTATCGAAAACAGGATAGTGATTAAGAATGTCACGAACATTCCCAACCAATCCGCTTCGGCAAATGTCGCATTGGGCCTTCCCGGCATCACTTCGAAACTTTCAAGTCCTTTGGCGAAACGCACGTTCTGCCAGATCCCATATATCAAAACGACGATTGAAGAACTCAAAAAGAACGGCAGCACCCTTTTGATATCTGAAAGATTTTGGATAAAAGCTCTCGAAAGGAAATAGATGGCCACGAAAGAAAGCGCGACAATCGACTGCTTGAAAGCGATGCCTTTTCCAACCGCGAAAAGCGCGCTCAGAAATCCGGAAAGCGCGAACGCCAGCACCGCCCAATCCGCCCAACCCATCTTCGGAAATTTTACAGGGCTTTTCTTCTGAAAAGCCCTGACCAGAAGCGCCCCAACCGTAAGCGCGGCGAAGAATTGGTATGGGCGCAAGGCCACCCCCAGGCTTTCCGGAGCCAAATTAATGTTCTCAAGGGCGATGGTTCCGACAAAAAACAGAAACGCCCATCCCGGACGGTATGCCGCAAAAAGAAGCCCCAGAATCACAAAAACCGCAAAATCCGAGACTTTTGCAAAGGGCAAAAGCCCGACATTGGCGAACCAAATGGCGAAAATCGTCAAAAGCAGATTTACCAAAACCAGATAAATCTTCAGCGACCTTCCCTGCGCATACTTGACTATTTCTTCAAAATATGATATAATAGACATAGAGTGCTTACATAATCTTGTTTAAAAAATCCCCTCAAAAGAGGGATTTTTACATTTCCCTCATCATATTCAATATCTTCGATGCGAACCTATCCCAAGAAAAATTCCCGCTCCTCTTTTTGCCCCTTTCCGAAAGCGTCTGGCGCAGATTCCCATCCAAAAGGATTTTTTTCATGACGCGCGCTATTTCCTCCACATCTGAGGGGTCGCAATAAAGCACGCTATCCCCTCCGACTTCCGGAAGAGAAGATCCTTTAGCCGTAATGACGGGCACCCCCTGGCACATCGCCTCCAGAACCGGCAGACCGAAACCCTCATAGAAGGAAGGATAGGAAAACAGGACGGCGTTTTTATATAGAACCGGCAAATCTTCCTGCGGGACGAATCCCAAAAGTTTCACCCTGCCCTCCATTTCCATGGATTTCACCAAAGCCTCAGCGTCGGTCACGAGCGGAGCCAGTTCTGGCATCAGTTTTCCGGAAATCACCAATGCCGGGATATTCTTCAATTTCGCAAACATGTCCCTGTTTTGATCGAGAAGTATCTTATAAGCCCTGAGTGTGCCTTCGACATTTTTTCGGACCTCCAGTCCCCCGCCGGCGTATATATAACCCTTTTCCAATCCGTATTTCTCCAAAACCATCCTGCTCTCCGTCTCGGAAACATCCTTTTTATATATCTCATCAGTAGCTATATAGGAGACGGTTATCCTCTTGGGATCGATCCGCAGGTTATGGATCAAATCCTTTTCGGTCCGCTTGGAAACCGAAACTATCCTGTCGGTTTTCCTGATGGCGCGCTTGGTGAGAAGCCAAAGGAATTTCTTGCGCCAATTGTTGAGATAATTCGGGAAAAATTCCAAAATGATGTCATGCACGATCATCAGATGCTTTATTTTCTCCGGCATCACGGTCGCGCTCTGATACATGCTCAAAAAAACGTCGCAACCGTCCTTTTTGGCCTCTCTCGGAAGCATCACGGCCTGCCACCAAATCGCCCTGAAAATATCATCTCTCTTATATCTTTTAGGCAAAAACGCTTTTTTGTGGAAATTATCAGGCAATTCCAATTCCACATCCTCCTCCAAATACAAAATGAACTCCAAGTCCTGTGACTTGTGGCTTGCCTGCCCCGTGGCGGAGCTTTTCGGGGCGACTTGTGACTCGCTCAATTTTCGGAGAAAATTGAGCGTCACTTGCCCTATTCCCGTGTTTTGCTTCCTCAAAAAAGAGGCGTTTATTCCTATCTTCATATTATTTATTTTACCCCGAACAAGGCAAAAAGAAAAGGCGCTCCGAAAAACGCCTTCTTATACATATTCAATATAGATGGAATATTCATTACAACACGCTACGGAAAAGCGATACCGCGAAATAACCCATTGCGAACGTCACCACCGTCATGATAAACGGAATGACCATATGGAAAATCAATTCCCCCTTGTCCATTTTTTGCATAACTTTACGCTTACTGGTTAACGGCGAATCATACCACTTGAGAAGGATTTTGTCAATCATAAAAGGCGGTATCCCCAAAGTCGCCCTCTTCTCTCCTTGTATCTTCAAAAAAAATGCTCTAATATGAAAAAGACAGTCAAATAAAACACCTAATTCAAATAAACACTTATGGAAGCGAAAAAGGAAACGGTATGCATAATCGGCCTTGGTTACGTAGGGTTGCCGCTGGCGGTACAGTGCGCCCTGAAGGGCTATGAAGTTTATGGACTGGAAAACGACGAGAGTAAAATAGATAAGATAAATTCAGGAAAGAGCCCGATCAAGGAGGATTTCCTCGAACAGAACCTCCCCAACGTGAAAGTGATCGCCACCAAAGACCCTTCTGTCATCAAAAAATCGGATGTCGTGATTGTTTGCGTGCCGACCCCTGTCGATGAAAGCTATTTCCCAGACCTCGGGCCCGTCAAAGGCGCTACCAAAACCATAGCTGAAAATATCAATAAAGGTCAGTTGATCATTATCGAATCGACGATCAACCCGGGGGTTTGCGAGGAAGTAGTCGAACCGATTTTCGCCGAGGCCGGATATGAAATCGGAAAGGATTATGAGATGGCACATTGCCCTGAAAGGATCAATCCGGGCGACCCGAAATGGAACGTCACCAATATCCCCCGCGTAGTCGGTTCTTTCACCAAGACCGGACTCGACAAAGCGGTGAAATTTTATGAGGACATCATCGACGCCTCAATCATGCCGATGAAATCCATCCGCGAAGCGGAAGCGGTCAAGATCGTGGAAAACTCATTCCGCGACATCAACATCGCCTTCGTGAACGAATTGGCCAAATCTTTCGACAAACTGGATATCGACCTCAACGACGTGATCAAGGGCGCCTCGACCAAGCCTTTCGCTTTCATGCCGCACTTCCCTTCTTGCGGAGTCGGCGGACATTGCATCCCTGTCGATCCCTATTACCTGATCGAAAGAGCTAAGGCTTCCGGCTTTGACCATGAATTCCTAAAAATCGCCAGAAAGGTAAACAATTCCATGCCGGAATATACAGTAGAGCTTATGCAGGACGCACTGAACAAACTGAAACTTCCGCTTAACGGAACGGTTGTCGGCGTCATGGGAATTTCCTATAAAGCCAACGTAGCGGATCTGCGAGAATCTCCTTCGCTCAAAATCATCAAATACCTCAAAAAGCACGGCGCCGAGGTCATTACTTTCGACCCGCACGTACTTGACGATTCGACGGAGAAATCATTGGAAGAATTCCTCAAGAAAGCGACGGCTGTCATAGTCGCCACCAACCACAAGGAATTCGAAAAAATGGACACCGCTCTCTTCAAAGAAAACGGGGTCTTCGCCATCGTGGACGGGAAAAACTGCATCGACCCGGAAGCCATCAAGAAATTGGGAATAATTTACAAAGGGATAGGCCGTTAATAAATTTTACATTTTCTATGTTTCATTTGATCAAATACGCCGTCTTGCTTGTCGGCCTGGTGACTATCGCCTATTTCTTCCTGCCCCGCTTCGGATATGAAGTCAACCTGAATTATTTCACCGAGAGCAAAGAGCAATGCCAAGCAAGACTGAACGAATGCGGCAAGGATCTGGTCCGTCAAGGCACCGACAACGCGCAGTGCGATTTCAATTGCATCGACCCCAAGCTAATAATTAAGAAAAAATAGATGAGACTGATCGTCAATCTTCCGGCTTTCAATGAGGCGGAGAAAATAGGACAGACCATAAAAAGGATTCCGCGCCAAATAGACGGAATTGATGAAGTTTTCGTACAAGTGATCGATGACGGTTCCAAAGACGGCACCGCCGAGATAGCCAGGAACGCCGGAGCGGATTTCGTGTTTTCCCACCCCGTCAACCGCGGCTTAGGCATCACTTTCAGGACTGCCGTGGAAATGGCATTGGAGAACGGGGCTGACATCATGGCCAACATAGACGCGGACGGGCAATTCAACCCGGACGATATCAAAAAAATCATCGCCCCTATCCTCAAAGGCGAAGCTGACATGGTGAGCGCCGATCGCTTCGGGGACCACAAGGCGCAGAACATGCCGGCCGCCAAATATTATTTGAACCGCGTGGCCGCCTACGTCATCGGAAAATTCATGAATTTCCCCATCAAGGACCTCACCTGCGGCTTCCGAGGATATAACCGCGAGACGCTTCTCCGTCTCAACCTTCCGGGACAATTCACTTATACCCAGGAAGTCATCATCGACGCCATCGGGAAAAACCTCAAGGTTATGTGGGTTCCTGTCGTCGTCACCTATTTTGCCGAAAGGAAATCCAGAGTTGTCAAAAGCATCTATAAATACGTCAATAACAGCGGCAGGATCATCCTCAAGGCGGTGCGCGACGTGCGCCCGATGAAATTCTTCGGCATTCCCGCGCTTTTCCTAATAGTCGTTTCGTTCGTGCTTTTCGTCTACTTCGGATTCCTCTATTTCCAGGATTTTAAAATCACTCCTTACCGCAATTACCTGCTTCTTGCCATAACCATGTTGCTCGTGGGACTGCAGTTTTTGGTCTTCGCCCTCATGGCAGATATGATAAAATCCAACCGCAAACTCACCGAAGACCAGATGTACCTGATAAAGAAGGAAAAATACGGCAAAAAGACCGCTTAGGTTAGCCGCTGTGCCAAATATGAAAAGCCCCCGCAAAGGGGCTTTTTCTCTTGAAAAAAATACCGTTTCCTGGTAGAATAACGATGTCGGTTAAAACCAAAAAATTATGAAAATTTTGTTTATTTCAAGGGCTTATCCGCCCGTTACCGGAGGCATCGAAAACCAAAATTACGAGCTTTCCAGATGGCTTCCGAAAGTTCCCGGCGTGGAGATCAAAACCATCGCAAACACCAGGGGGAGAAAATTCCTTCCGATTTTTGCGCCCTACGCCCTTACAAAGACCCTCTTTCTTCTTCCGAAATACGATGTAGTGCTTCTTGGGGACGGTGTTATCTCCATTTTGGCTTGGTTTATCAAGCTTTTCTCCAAAAAACCCGTGATTTCGGTCATCCATGGCTTGGACATAAACTGGAACAGCGCCTCCCTGGGAGTCTGGTACGAAAAAATCCTAGTCGCCCTATATCAGAAATTGTGGGTGGGAATTTTCCTGCCGAAAATAGATAAATTCATAGCGGTCGGAAACGAAACGGTAAGGGTCGCTATTGAAAAAGGAATTCCCGCGGAAAAAGTGGTCTTCATCCCCAACGGCGTTGACACGGAAAAATTCATCAGAAACCACACCCGCGAAGAATTAGAAAAGACGCTTGGGGAAAATCTAGACGGTAAAAAAATCATCCTGACATCCGGCCGGCTTGCCAAAAGAAAAGGGGTGGCTTGGTTTGCTGAAAACGTCATACCCAAGCTCCCCGAAAACGTCATCTACGCGGTTGCCGGCGACGGGCCGGACAAGGAGAATATTCTCTCCGCCATTTCAAAAGCGAATGTCCCCAATCGCATAAAGATGCTGGGATATGTCACGGACGAAGCGAAAAACATCCTGATGAATACCTGCGACCTCTTTATCCAACCCAACATCAAAGTCGAGGGCGACATGGAAGGATTCGGGATTTCAGTCATAGAAGCGACTTCCTGCAAACTACCGGCCGTGGCCTCAAGGCTCGAAGGACTCCAGGACGCGATAAAGGACGGTCAGAACGGCTTCCTGATTGAACCGTATGATGCCGACGCATATGCGAAAAAAATAAGCGAGCTTCTTGCCGATGACGCCTTCAGGAAGGATTTCGGAGAAAAAGCCAGACAATTCTCCATAGAAAATTACCAATGGGAAAAAATCTCCAAAAGATATTGCGATGAAATCAGAAACGTGATCGAAAAAAAATAATCCAAAAAAGACTTTTCTCAAATGATTGAATTCATTTCCAGCCAAATACTATTTTACATATCTATAATATTTCTCCTGTTCGTCCCAGGCTATTTTTTCATGCTTGCCGTTTGGGGAAAAGAAAACGGGTTCAGCTCTATTGAAAAAACCGTCCTGTCTTTCGGATCCAGCGTCATTATTGTCGACTTCCTGATGCTTATCATGGGAAGACTCGACATCCCGCTTAGCAAAGTCTCGATCGCGGGCTCGGTATTTTTATTTTCCGCGCTCTCATTGTCCCTCTGTCTAATCCGGAAAAAAATTGGCGCCTTCCGAAAAAACGAAAGCGAGCCAAAAAAGACCGGTTTTTCCTATTTCCAGACGATCGCCATCATATCGATCCTGTTTTTGACGGTTTTCATCAAAACCGCCTATCTGACCAACACCGTCTTTCCGACCTCGACCGATCTCGGGCATCACATGTATTGGTCCAAGGTGATTACCGACACTGAAAAACTTCCGACCTATGAAGAATCCGACGTCATTGCTTCCGGCGAAGGATATACGATAAGCGAGCCTGAGGCTATAGCGGACTTCATCATCGGAGAACATCTTATCTTCGCCGCCATTTCCTCCCTTTCCGGAGCAGATTTCGTCTCGGCTTTTCCCTCCCTGATTCTTTTTATCATAAACATCGCCTCGGTTTTGGCCGTTTTCGCCCTCGCCTTGGAAATCTTCAGAAAATACCCGCAAGGCGTCAACATAGCCATCGCGGTTTTGTTTTTCATCGGTCCTATTTATGCACTCTCTTCCCCGCAAGCCAAATTCGTCAGCGGAGGTGTTATCGGAAACATGTTTGGAAACTTTTTCATACCCCTGGCCCTGCTCTTTTTCATCAAAGCTCTGCGTGAGAAAAAATCCGTCCTGCTGGCGACGGCCATGTTTATCGTGCTAGGACTCGCCTTCACCCATCACCTCAGCACTTTTATTTTCATTTTCTCCCTTGCGTTCACGTTCCTGCTTTTTTGCATATTCAATTTCAAGAATCTTTTTTCCCATATTAAGGACTGGTTAAGATTACTGTTCTCCCCTTGGGTGTTGGGCGTCCTGGCGTTTGGAATTGCGATGGTTTTCCTTGTTCACACCCCGAGCTATCTGAACCCCTCCGCTGTCGACACCGCGGTAGGAACGCCATCAAAATCCACCAGGACCGGCCTCACTTTCTCCCAGCTAACCTCCACTGCAGGGCAGGCCCGCATGATTTTCGGCCTTCTGGGATTGGCCATTCTGCTTTTTTCAAAAGAACATAAAAAGTATGGATCGGCGTTTATCCTGGGATGGGCGGTCGCACTCTTTGTTATGTCGCTCAAACCAAGCCTTCTCTATGTCGACATTCCATCTAACAGGATCGCCAGTTATATAATTTTCCCCTTGGCGATATTGAGCGGTTTCGCACTTATCAGGATATTTGAATGGACCAAAAACAGCTTAAGCCACCAATCACTCCTCATCAATCCTTCCTACATAATCGTCATGTTCTTCATCTTCGCGGTCTTTTTGACGCAAGGAGGATTTACTGACAATTCCAGTTCCCTCTCGCACGGAGGAAATACCCAATCCGCAATCCAGACTTTTCACGCCTCCGGATATTTGGCCGATTTTGCAGACAAGGAGAAAGACGTAGTACTCAAGGATCACAACTATCTCACGGCGGATGCCTGGATCAAATTATATTTCATGAACGGATATAACTACCCCTTCTCCAGGGGATTCTTCAAGCGCTATGAGGACCCTATCAAGGTGCGTGAACAATGCACCCTCCAGATGATCTCCTTCCCCAGCTCGACCGAAGCGAAAAAATGCTTCGATGGAACCGGCACCAATTTCCTCATGGTCCACCCGCAATTCGACGGCACGCAATTTCGAAAGACCAGGAATTTCTGGCAAGTATATTCTTCGAATGAGCTGACGATTTTCCATAAACCTCAATAAAAAAATGTACACATTTCTCAAAAAAAACATCATCATATTGTCTCTGGGAATATTCATGCTTTCCAGTCTTTTCTACCTGGCTCTGATCGAGAGAAAGCAGCAGGATCCAAATTACGGCAAAGATTGGTGGGCGCTCTATTTCGAAAACCCCAAGAGCAATTCCCTTGACTTCACGATCGAAAACCATAGCGGTGTGGAATCTTTCCAATGGGAAGTCTATTTGGAAAAATCCAAAACATATGAAGGAAAATCGGAACTGCCTAAGGGCGGAAAAAAGACCATTCCCGTCAGCGCTTCCGACCTTGACGACAAAAAAGTGACCATCAGGGTCTCCGCCGGCGAAAGAACGCAGGAGATATACAAAATCATAACCAACGACTGACTACTTTCCACAAACGACCCTACCGGAAAAAATCCATCTCTATCCAAAATTTTATTCGTAGTTTCGTAAAATTCGTAATTCGTAGAGAATCACATGAAAAAAATATTGCTAGTCACCCGCCCCATCACGCCTCCCTGGGATGAAGCTTCCAAGAATTTCGCTTATTTCCTAGCCAAAAGCACCGGCGGTTTCGAATTCAATGTCCTGACTCCAGGACATGTGGACTCGCTGGAAAAACATATCGTCCAGCAGCCTATCTATACTTCAGCCCATTTGGATTGGGGCCAGAGACTACGGATCTTCAAGCTCGCAAAACTCGTGCGCGGATTCGACATAGCCCATTTCATGCTGACCCCCACGAAACTCAACACCTTGGCCTTCAAGATCGTGCTGGGAAAATCGAAAGCCAAAACCGTGCAAACCATAGCGACATTAAGGGAGGATCTTTTTTCGGATAAGGAATTGAAAAAAGTCATGTTCGCTGACCTCGTAATCACCTATTCCGACTATGCCAAGCATAAACTGGAAAGCCTGGGAGTCGGAAACGTGAAAAGGATCTATCCCGGCATAGACCTCGATCTCTATAAGCCCTCTCCCAAGGATGACGCTGTTCTCAGATTCTTCAATATAGACGAAAAAGATTTCGTCATTTCCTATCCCGGGGAATACACGCGCCTGGGAGCGACGGACGGCTTGGTGGAAATCCTGCCAAAACTCTTCAAAAAGATCCCGAATGCCAAATTCGTCTTTGCCTGCCGGGTGAAAAATGAGAAGGACGCCCAGAAGAAAGCCGAGATAACGGAGAGATTTAAAAAAGAAAACATCCTGGACAAAATAGTTTTCACCGACACCTTCGCGGACATGCCCAAGATTTATAACATGTCCGACGTCGTGGTTTTTCCAGTCAAGGACATGAAGGGTAAGTTCGACGTACCGCTCGCCGTCATCGAGGCCTTTGCCTGTGAAAAACCGGTCGTCATTTCCGACATTCCGATCCTGGGAGAATTCGCCAACGCCGATAATTCTGTTATAATAAGCCATAAGGACTTCGACCAGCTTGTCGATTCTTTGACCGGCCTGCATGCGGATTTGGAGATGGGAAAAGCCCTTGGAAAAGCCGCCAGAAAATATACGCAAGATAATTTCGACATCAAAAACGTCTCTGAAGAATATAAAAAAGCCTACGAATCTCTCCTATAATCAATCTATTCGAGTCATTCGAGTGCCTATTCGAGTCATTCGAGTCGCCTAATGAAAATGAAATATAAGGTAAACGAAGTCAGCGCCCACAAAAAGGAATTCTCGACCACGGAAATGAAAGTTCCTGTCCTTCTGCATACCTCGGAAGAACTTCTTCCTAATGATGAGACTTTCGGACAACTGGAGAATTTGGCCAAGGATAAAAGGCTTTTCCATCATATCGCAGCCATGAGCGACGTGCATCCCAAGAAGGGCCGCAAAAACCCGACAGGAACAGCGATCGCTTCAAAGAACATCCTCATGCCCCAAATCAATGACACAGCGCCGAACTGCGGAATGCGCTTCCTTAAAACCAACCTGACGGTGGACAACACGACTGAGAATCAGATCGACGCCATTTTCCGCGAACTGGTCAAGGTGGTTCCTACCAAAAAGTATGTCGGCACGAAAATATCCTACAAACTCGCCTTGGATGTGGCCAGATTCGGCATCAAACCACTCGTCGAACATTTCAAGACACGGACGAAAAACGAAATAGAAAACAGCTACTCAAATGGAAACTTCTTCAAGGATCAACAGCTTTCAGAAAGGGACATCCTGGATGCGGTTCCGAGCCTCTTTTTCCATATTGGAAAATACCGCTTGGGAATCCTTGGGGCTGCCGGCAACCACTTTTTGGACCTGATGAAGATCACGGAAATAAAGAACAAGGAGATCGCCGAGAAATTCGGAATCAAGGAGGGCCAATATATCTTCCTGATGCACACCGGCTCGGGCCTTCTGGGGCAATACGCTTCCTACATGTACACCCCCAAGAAAAAGGAGCATTTGAGCCAAAGGATCGTTTTGAAATTGGGAACGATGCTTTTCGACAGCCAGAAAAAAAAGGTGTATGCGAAAGTGGCCGAGAAACTGAAGGAATACAAGGACAAGGATGAATTTTTAGGATACGAGGAGAAAAGTCTTGAGGGAGAAATGTTCCTGACCGCCCATAAGACCTCGGCTAACTTCGGTTTCGCCAACAGGACCATCCTTACCCACCAAATAGACCATGCTATCGAGAAAGTCCTGGGTAAATCCGCCGATTTAGATCTTCTCTATGACAACACCCATATCTCCATAGAAAAGGAACACCACTTCGGAGAAGACGTCTGGATCCATCGAAACGGGGCGGTGCGCGCCAACGGTCCTTCGCGCATGGGATCCCATCCGCTCTATTCCAAAACCGGCGAACCCGTCTTCATCCCCTCTTCCATGAGCACCCCGGCCTACTTGGCAGTCGGAACAGACCAAAACGAATCCACTTTCTTCTCGGCAGGACACGGCACAGGCAGAAGAAAAGAAGCGCAGAGTGACAGGGCCGACTCCAAAGATGAACTGCTCAAAAAGATGGAGAAGAGCCATGTGAAGCTCTATAACGCCAAATCCAAGGGAGTCATCAATCAGGACAGCGCATACTACAAAGATGTCGAGGAAGTCATCTCCGGCATGGTAGACAACAAGATCATCGACGTCGTCGCCAAGATGCAACCGGTAGCCGTTTTAATGTATTAGATGTTATGCTAATCCACGAATAAACACTAATCTGCGAATTGCGAACCATCAGTGATTAGTGGATTGGCATTTATTCGCATTATTAGCATATTATTGCAAATGAAATTAATATCAATCTCCGGCCTCGACGGCAGCGGAAAATCCACCCAAACGGAACTTCTAAAAAAACACCTCGAATCGCAAGGCAAGAAGGTTTTGTATTTCCACGCGATCCAATTCTCCTTCGCCCAGAAACTGAAAGAATTTAAAGAGAATGTCATTCCGGACTTGATCCGGAATCTGGATTCCCGCTTTCGCGGGAATGACAAAAAAAGATCCCGACAAGAAAAAAACGCCGCGCCCAGCACTGAGCCTGGCTCTAGTGCTGGGGTGACCAGGGCGAACTGGCCACAGATACAACTCCGCAAGATCTTCCTCCTGATCGATGTTTTGCGTTTCCGATGCGCAGCCACCAGAAAATATCCGAACTCATACGACTACCTTCTTTCCGACAGATATTTTTTTGACAGTGCGCTCAATATCCAATATCTTTCTAAAAACAATAAAAGTCTTTTGGTGGAAAAAATAATACCCCAGCCGGACAAGGCGTTTTATCTTGAGGTGGAACCGGCGATGATCATGCAAAGGAAAAGGGTTCCCGATCAAGGAATCGAATACCTCCGCACTAAGCGCGACCTTTTCGAAACCAGTATAGCCAAGTGGGATCTCGAAAGGATCGACGGCAATAGGACGGAAGAGGAAATTTTTGAAGAAATATCAAATCAAATAACCAAGATGCAAGATACAAAAACCAAACAATAACCAAACTCCAATAACTAATATCCGATCTTTTTTGTAATTTTGAATTTGTATTTTGTGATTTGTTTGGAATTTGTTTCTTGTTTTTTGTATCTTATTTTTGTTTAAAAAATCTATGTCCAAGCACTTCCTCCTGAAATCGGCTTTTTGGCTGACTGTTTCGGAAATCATCTATAACCTCTCCGGATATATCATCCACTCCGCCATGGGGCGAATTTTGGGCCCTGAGGATTACGGGAGATACGGTTTGGTCGTGACGCTCACCACCATGATCATCATCCTCATCGGCAACGGCATTCCGACGGCCATGAGCAAATACCTTAGCGAGTTTTTCGAAAGCAAGCCCGAGATGGTCTCGGCCATCAAAAGGCAGGCCCTGAGACTCCAATTCTTCGTCATCGGCTCGATAACCGTGATTTTCTTCCTGCTCTCTCCCTTGCTTGCTAGGATATTAGGAGATCCTTCCTTGACGGAACTCTTCCGCATCTCCACGCTCATCATTCCGACATTCGCCGCGGCTTCTTTCTATTTCTATTACTACACGGGCATCCACAAATTCAACCTGCAGGCCATTCTCAAGACATTCCGTTCGATTTTCCGCGTGATCACGATCGTCGGCCTGGCCTACATCTTTGGCGTAGAGGGTTCCATCGCTGGCTATTTCGTGGCCCCCTTTGCAGTCTTTCTGGTAGCCTATTTCATAGACAAAATTTGGATTTCCAAAAAATATCCCGCAAGCAAAAACGCCTCCTTCGAATGGAAAAAACTGGCCAACTACGCCTGGCCGGTCACGCTTTTCATGCTTTTCTATGAACTTTTCATTTCCATCGATCTCTACTTGGTCCAAGGAATCCTCAAGGACGAATATCTGACCGGAATTTACAACGGCTCACTGACGGTCTCCCGCATCCCCTATTATCTTTTTTATGCGCTCACCATAATCCTTCTGCCTGTCATCTCCAAAACCACCTCGGAAAATAACCACAAAGAAACCTTTTCCATCATCTCCAGCGCGCTCAGGTTGATGCTCATCATGCTTTTTCCCGGAGTCATCCTGATGTCTATCTATTCGAGCCAAATCCTGACCCTCTTCTATGGCAAAGCTTTCATTGAAGGCGCCCTGGCCATGTCGATTCTGGCGGTCGGGGTGGGATTTCTGACGATTTTCTATGTCCTTAGCTTCGTGATGAACGGCGCCGGAAAGGTCATGATCCCGATGTGGATAGCTTTTTTCGGCTTTTGTGTCAACGCGACTTTCAACTTCATCTTGATTGGGAAATATGGAATTCTAGGTTCGGCCGTCGCGACCACTATCACCTCTTTCGTAATAATGACAGTGATGCTCTATTTTATCGGCAAAAACTTTGCGGTCTCTATCAAACTGAATTCCCTGCTCAAAATAATCATAGCTTCTACGCTTCTGATGGCTTCGACTCTTTTTCTGCCGACATCCGTCGCGCTCTTCCTCCTCTCTTCTCTAGTGGCTCTCACCGTCTATTTCACATCTCTCTATCTCCTTGGGGAAATCTCCCCCGCCGACCTGGAGATGGCCCGGAATTTAGTTGCGAAGAAAAAGTAGAATCATCGATTATCCGTTATTAGGAAAATATACAAGACAAAAAAACCGCCGGACAAATAGTCGGCAGTTTTTTTATGTATTTTTGATAACAGATAACCGGTAACTGATAACTTATCATCATTCCCACCTATAAACACTTACCGCTCCTCTGACTTGGATAGCGTTTACCTTTTCAAGATTCTTGTCCAGATAGTCCCTAGCTTCTTTGGTCACGAAAGATTCATCGTTGTCAGAGAAAACCACCCAACCTTTTTGATTTTTTGCCATGATCTCATTGATTATTTCAACCGTAACCTTATCCTTGGTCCGCTCCCCTCCGAAATCATATACCTCAAAACCAGCTCCGGAATAATAATAACTCCTGAAGTTCCTCGTGATGAGCGCGTCCCCTTTGTCGCTGTTCTTTTGAACGTAGGCGAAGATGCTCCTGTAGTTCGGATTGCTTGAGCGCGAGTTCTGATTATATGTATTATTCTCTTCGAAGAAATACGCATAATTAGGAAGGACAAGTAGCGACAGGACGAGCGGAATGATAAAGGCTTTTTTACCGAATTCTTTGCCCAATTTTTCGCGGAAAAAATCCGCAATTCCATATATTCCGACAGCCACAAGAATCATCTCGAACGACTGCACGAAAAATATATATTGCGGTCCCACGTTGCGCGTCCAAAGAAAAACTGCCGAAAAAAGCGTAACCAGGAAAGATGCTAGCAGCCACGCCGCCTCTTTTCTTTTGCCCAATTTTTCAGCCAAACAATAACCGCCAACCCCGATGAACAAAATCGCTATCAAAGGATGGGCATAGTCAACCAGGGCTTTGGCGAAATAGTTATAGTGGTTCTCGAAAAAACCGATACCGGCAGAATATTGCCGCAACGCTTCCGGAAACAGAACCATGCCGAGGATATAGGTCGCCAACAAGGCCAGGGTGCTCACGACATACTTGTTCCAAAAAGGTCTCTTCTTCGCCAAGGTATATACCGCTCCCCCCAGGGCATAAGCTCCAAAAATAAACGCCATATTGGCTGTCAGTTGGTGGACATGAAGACTCAGCGCTCCGAAGATGGCGGTTGGAAAAAGATAACGCAAATCCACACCCCACCTTTGACTGAAGTATTCCAACAGTTTTATTTTTCCCGAATATCTGCCTTCAAAAAACCTGAAGAGCGACCGGGAGAAAAGCAGGAACAAAGGGAAGAACATGGCATACATGCGGAAGGTCCGATCGAACTCTATTCCGACGATGCTCACAGCGAAAAGAAAAGCGCTAATTAGTCCTACTTGCCTCTTGCCCGAAAAAAATGTCCCCACAAAATACATCAAAGCGACGGTCAGAACTCCCCAAAGAGCGCTCGCTGATCTCGCGACCGCCTCCGTCGGAGGAAAGAACCCAAAAAGCGTCGCAGCCTGGATTTTATATCCCCACGCCCTCTCGTCGCGAGGAGCGAACTCGTTTTCAACATTTATCGCGCTCTTATTGAAATCCCAATTTTTCCACTCTCCGCTCTGGAGATAAGCATACGAGGAGTTCATATCAAGAAACTCATCCGCGCTGAACGAAACCTCCCCGAGATTATAAAAACGCAATACTCCTCCCAGCAGAACGATGACGGATAGCCAGATAATTACCGTTTTCTTGGACATAGAAATTAGAAATTAGAAATTAGAAATTTTGCCTCACTCTTCCTCCCCTTCCTCGATTTCATCCTCAATGAAACACTCCCCTGTTTTGAAGATTTCGTTCCAGGTATATCTTTTTTGTACATTGGAAGAAGTGCTACAGTTTGGTTTTTCAACCTCGAAAACTTGACTTTCGGCGGTTATCGCTTCGCTCTTGGGCGCCAAGCGGAAAACTGTCAGTGTACCGAATTGTTTTTCCTCTGCTATATCAAAGCTCTCGGCATATTTCCCAAGCCTGTCCTCAGTGTTGGCCGAAGTCCTATAAATCAAGAAGTGGTTACCGTTCTTATACACCGTGTCCTTCCAAAGCACCTCTTGTCTTATGCCTCTCCTGTCCACCAAAAAAACGAATGCCCGCCTATAGAACGATTCACTGTAAAAATAAAGCGGGTACCCGTTTTCTCTGTAGAATTTCTCCATATAATCCACGATCATCTCCTGTTGCTCCAGCGTCACCCTGGTGCGCTCTTTCAGGATCCTGTCAGGCGCTATCTGGACGTTTTCAAGCGGGGCGCTCTTCATTTCGGCGAATCTCTTTTGAACCGCAATCAGGTTGGCCCCGACCAAAACGATCACCAGAGCCGTGGAAACCCACCTTCTTCGGAAAAACTTATCGGAAAATTCCATGACCAATCCCAAAAAGACGAAAGCCAACGGCGCCGTAACCAGATAAAAACGCGGGGCGATGTCATATGAAAAAGGTATCATTATCCCAAGTGAAATAATGAGCCATATCGCGGAGATTATGAGAAAATCCCTCTTCCCTCCTTTTTTATGACCAAAGAAGCCTCGGCCGACCAGCAATATGCCGGCGGTGAAAAACAGCACCGCGATCGCCCCCAACGGCAAATTTTTCCTGCAACCGTAGTCGCACTTGATATCCAGCGGACTGGATAAGCTGACATTGGTCTCTATCTTCACAAATTCGGCCTGCTCCTGCCCGGAAACGATCAAAAAGTGTCCCAACGAATGCTCAGTGTAAACACGAATGGCTTTTTCAACGAAACTATGGTCGCTTTTATCCGACTTCTTAGTCACTGCCGCAAAAAATTCCTGCGCATTCTCACCCCCAGTCTTCATGTCATTGAGAATAATCGGCGAATAGCAAGACAGTAGAAGCAGAAGGGAGGCAGCCCATGTCCAAATCTTAAGCCTCGGCCTTTTGATCACGAGAAAAATTGCCGAGACAATTGGAAGGATTATAAAAACCAGAAAATGCAGCTGCGTTCCGATTCCCAAAGCTAGCGCGAACACCAACATCCAGAAATTTCTTCTTTTCTCTCCTTCATCGACGACTCGAAGCAAGGAATATGCGGCCAAAAGCATGAAAAACGGGATCGGATTGGGATTCCAGGCAAAACGCGAATACATCACCATGAAAAGCGAAACCGAGAAAACCGCCAGAAGTCCCATTGAAATCCTAGTGTTGAAATATCTTCTCGCGAAAAAGTAGAAAAGTGGCAACGTCAGGATGGACAAAATCAGCACCCCCGAAGCGATGCCGGCGGGGGTGGCTGAGAAAAATTTCGCCCCCAAATATTCTATATAATAAAAAGCCGGTCCCAGACGCAAAAATGACCCCGCCGCACGTGGACCCTGGAGCGGAAGATTTCCGATACCGTCTTCCGCGGCCTTGACCGCGATCTTGGCGTCGCGCGCCTGATCGAGCTCAAAATGGATCCAATCGGAAAAATTATAGGACCGCAGGAATATCCCCACTAGCAATATGGTCCCGACTATCAATATGGTTTTTTTATTTTTAAATTTCCTCATTGATAAGCCTTTATTGTCAAACGAAGCGAGAGAAATGAAAGCTGGATTTCATTTCCGAGCGAGTGCCGACAACAAACAGTTAAGTGTTTATTTTTTTATATATTTGATGTAAAATACTAATCATAAGCAGACTAGCGATGTTTGGATTATATAATAAATCCGCATCTTAATCAAACCCAAAAACATGAAAAGACTAGCGGATTTTCTCAAAAAAAATAAAGAAACTTGCCTCCTCTCAGCCCTGACCCTGGCCCTGACCCTAAATTCCCTATTTTTCATAGCCCGGGAGGTCGAAGAGCTCTCGTTCGCTAAATTCACCGAAAAGCCCGATGTCAATTATTTTGCCTTTTTTATCCTGACTTCCTTGGTTTTCGGGACACTTTTCTTTTTTCAAAAGGACAAAACCGATTGGAGGAACTTATTAAAAAAAATATTCGTCGTATATCTCCCCGTCGAAATAATCCTCCTGTATGGACTTGAGCAATCCAAGCATTTCCACTACATCTTCGATATCGCCACCGGAATGTACGTGATAGCCTTGGGCGTGTTCCTGATAGGCCTAAGAAAATTCCGATGGAACACAAACCCAGGGACAAAGACGGCCTTTTTGAAATCGACATTTGACTGGTCCAAGACCCAAGGGAAGCTCGTTTTTCTTGTCATATTCGCCGTTATGACTGCCAACCTGTCTTTCGGGTCATATCATCTGGCCAAATTCGGCGCGGTCGATGAACCGCTTTGGACTTTCGAGCGCATCCCGCGCTTCTGGAACAATTTTTCCGAACATGATTGGAACGGGACTCGTGTAAGCGATAAGCCTGGCGTTACAGTGGTGATAATCTCAGGGGCCGGACTCCTCTTTGAAAACCCCAAAATATACAAAAAATACTACAAAAACGGAGAAATAGGCTCGAACCCATATAATATCGAGGATATGAACCTAGCCCTAAGACTCCCCATACTTCTTTTCACGGTACTGATGCTTCCTTTTTTCTATTTTCTCCTCGAAAGGATCCTGGGGAAATCCATCGCCCTGTATTCATTCACCCTGATAGGCTTATCCCCGATCCTGATCGGCATGGCAAGCATCATAAACCCCGATTCCATCCTGTGGGTTTTCGCCCCGCTTTCTTTTTTGTCTCTTCTCGCGTATGCAAAAAAAAGGAGGCCTGCATATCTCTATCTTGCCGGGATATTCCTGGGGCTTTCCCTTCTGACCAAATACGTCGCCAACATCCTGTTCATCTTCTTTCTGGGATATATATTCATCGAATATATTTTCCACAAGGAAGACTATAAGAAGCTGACGACCCGAAGATACCTAAAAGAATCCCTGACCGACTATCTGATTTTGATATTCACATCCCTGACGACCTTCTATGTCCTCTATCCCGCAGTATGGGTAAAACCAGAGCGTCTTTTCAGCGGGACCATCCTGAGCCAAGCCTTCACGAGCACCTGGCCCATCTTCGTCGCTTTCTTCGCCCTGTTGCTACTGGACATGATCATGATCAAAAGCAGGGTATTTTCCGCCATCTTGGACTTTCTCGCTAAATACAAAAAAGTCCTGACTATCTCCTTATCCTCGATCTTCCTGCTTTGCGTAGCTTTCGCCTTCGCCAATGTCTATGCGGACATGCGATGGTACGACTTCGAAAGCATCATCGCCTCGCCTAAATCCGCCTATCTGGCCGGAGGTTATGACGGGCTCTTCCTTGCCAATTTTTTCCCTTTGGTTTTCACCATCACCCCGTTAGCCCTCGTCTCACTTGTCTTTGTCAGCATCCTGAACATGAAAAGCAAAAAAGAAAAATCCGAAAACAGGATATCGTCGGCGGTATTTTCAATAACCCTATTCATCCTGCTTTATTACCTAGCCACTACCGTCAATAAAGTCGCCGCCATGAATCGCTACCAAATCATGATATTTCCCCTGGCGATGATCCTGGGAGGTGTCGGACTTGGGCTGGCGCACTCCCTGGCCGCGAAAAAATGGAAATCCCTTCCGGAATTCCTGCCGTACATCGCAGTTTTCATCATCGCCATGTCATCTCCTTACTTCTCCAAACCTTTCTATATCAGCTACGATTCCTCCCTTCTTCCGAACAGGTATTACACGGATCTGAAGGATATGGGCACCGGAAGCTATGAGGCCGCTGAATTCATCAATTCACTTCCAGATGCCGATAAATTGAAAGTCTGGAGCGACAAAAGAGGCGTCTGCTCGTTTCTTGAAGCGAAGTGTCTTTCCGGATTCACCTATCCGAAGCTTAGGGAAGAAGGCTTCGATTACGCCGTCGTTTCAGCCGGACGAGAGTCAAGAACAAGTAAGCTCGTCGGCGCACACGTATCCTCGGGCAAAAAAGGCGTCCTGAGATTCGACTCGCTTTACCGGAAAAATGACGGCGAAGTGGTTTTCAAATTGGAAATAAACGACCGTCCGAGGAATTTCGTCAAGGTGATTAAAATTGAGGAGGAATTTTTCAATCTATAAAAAACATTTTTATGAAGTTTCCCCAGATGACCGAAGGTTTTCTACTAAAAATTCTGCTCGTTTCTTCAGTTTTTCTTTTTCTGGGATTCGGAAGTTACCATATCTCCAAATTCGAAACGGTAGATGAGCATTTCTGGAAATATGAAAGGATCAGCCGCTATTGGAAAGATGGCATATTGGGGGGCAATCTCAAGAAAACGTACATCAACGACAAGCCCGGGGTGACTACGGCGATTGTTTCGGGCGCGGGATTATTGTTCTCCCCCGATCCCCTCGAGCACAGGATAAGGGACGAAAAAATTACCAAAAATGATCTCTATACGATCTACGACGTCGACCAGACGGAAAAAATCAATTTATCCCTAAGGCTGCCCTTGCTGCTCATCAATGCATTTTTTATTTTCTTTTTTTATTGGATAATCGAAAAAATGACCGGCGAAAAATGGATCGCCCTTTTGGCATCCATATTCATCGCTCTTTCCCCGATATTGGTCGGTATATCGCAAATAATAAACCCGGACACGCTCCTTTGGACATTTTCCTCGGCCGCGTTTTTCTCCTATTTCACTCTCCTAAAAACCGGTGAGAGGAAATTTCTCTTCTTGACGACCCTTTTCACGGGACTTAGCATACTTTCCAAATACACAGCCAATCTACTGTTCCTTTTCTATCCTTTCATTTTCCTATCCCATCTGATTTTCAACTCGGAGGAAATCGAAAAAGGAGAGGGCGTTTCCAAGTATATAACCGGAAATCTTTCCCGTTTCGCGATTATTTTTCTGGGCTCGCTGGCGATTTATGCGCTTTTTCTTCCGGCCGTCTTCGTGAAGTTGGAGTACCTATACGAAGGGACTATCGGATCCCCCACGCTGAAATCCTTCTCGCTTCCCTTTACGGCGTTCCTCTTGCTTCTTCTTGCCGACGCCAAGCTGATGAAAGCGAACGTGACCAAGTCCGTTTCCCTCTTCCTGAATGCCAATCAAAACACTATCTTGAGAATTTTGGCGGCTTCGTTTCTGGGAATCATTTTGCTCCTGTCGCTCAATTCCTGGACAGGGGAACGGATAATACCGCTGGAAAACATCAAGGAAGAAGCCTATGTCGATGATGAGCTTCTGTTCCCCATGATCGAAGGCCGAAACGGATTGACCGTTTTTGTGAAAAAATTCGCGGCCCAGCTTTATCCGCTGACCTTTTCCCTGCTTCCTCTCCAGTTGATATTATTAGTGGCGATGCTCTTGGGAATAATCGCGGGGAAATTTTATAAATTCAAATCGTTCACCTTTTTTCTTCTCATGTTCACTTTTGTCTACGTCTTTGGGGCTTTGGTGTCTGACGTCTTTCTTAATCCCCGGTACAGTATAATGCTCTATCCCCTCTATGCCTTGTTTTCAGCGATTACCATCCATGGGATTTCCGTTTATTTCAAAAATAAGAAAAAATTTTTCATATCCATGTCCTTACTGGTGATCATATCGGGTTCCGTCTCCCTGTGGCTTGTGAAACCCTTTCCTTTCGCCTACGCCAATTTTTTCCTTCCAAAAAACCAGGTGATCACCGATTCCTGGGGATATGGGGAATATGAGGCGGCGCAATACCTGAATTCCCTCCCTGAGGCGGAAAATATCGTTATCTGGTCCGACCTCAGTGGAATCTGCCAATTCTTCAAAGGGAAATGTTTGAAAAGTTACAAAATAGATCTCTCCAAGACGGCTCCGGACTATTTCGTCTTTTCAAGAAGAGGCGCCATAAGGCATCCGTTCGTTTGGGAAAAACCGGAACTTGCCAAAAACAGCACTTCCTATTACTACGGGAAAATCCCAGACGGATTCGAATGGGCGGTCTACGTCGGCGGAAGAGAAGATAACTTCGTTAAAATAATAAAAGTTGAAGAGAAATGAAACCGGCAAGAGCCGGTTTTTTATTTTCTTCCTTTCAAATAAACCGGCAAAGCAAAAAAGCTCACGATCATCTGAATGAATCTGCTTAGGATCGCGACCGCCACGACAGTCGCGCCGGGAATTCCGAAGATTCCGAAAAAAGTCACATAGGCCCATTCCTTGATACCGATATTATTAATACTGACCGGAATTGAGGAAACGATACTTATAAGGAATATGACAGAAAGATAATCCACGACTCCCATCCGCACGCCAAAAGACATGAACAGAACGTAGTTAGCCAGCGCGATACCGACTAATGAGAAAAATACGGAATAAACAAGAGACAAACTGAGGATCTTGGCGTCTGCATAACTATTAAGTATGGATAGATATTCTCCCACTTTCGGGGGGAATTTTTCCTTGATCATCCCCCACAATCTCATCTTCCTTGCGAACAGATAAAATACGAACGCAAGAAACGCCGACAGGATTGAAAAATATACCGCGGTCAAAATTTCGCTGGAAGCGAAAACTGAGCGGTTCAGCGTCGCGAAAACAAGGGCGAGCATAAGGGCGCCGACGAGACCAGTTATCCTGTCGACAATGACGGCTGACGAGGATTCCTTGTATTTTCCTTCCGGCCTGCCGAGACTATAGGCCTTGAAGGCGTCTCCCCCTATAAAGGAAGGCATGAAATTGTTCACGAAAATTCCCGCCAGATAATATTTGAAAAATACCGCCAAGGGCGCGCTTACCCCCTTATAAACAGAGAGCGACTTCCATTTGTAAGACGAAACCAGGATTCCAAGAACCAGCAAAACTACATAAAGAAAAACGTATCGGGGATTGACTTTCCCGATCAATTGAAAAACGTCCGACCAATTCGTGCTCGCGACGAGCCACGCAACAAAACCGAGACTCACGACCGACTTTATCAGAAATTTTATTATTTTTTTCTTATCTTTGAACATACGATCGTTGAATTCTTAATTAGGAATTATTTAAAATATTTCCATACAACTCCACATATCGTCCCGCCACCTTCTCCCAGCTCATCTTTTCCGCCAACCTCCTGCTCTCCTCCCCCATATTTTCCACCAACTCCCTATCGCCGACAATTTTGCATATTTTCTCAGCGATATCGTCACTGTCTTTCATTTTCACCAAAAAGCCGTTCTTTCCCTCTTCGACGAGTTCGTTCGCCCCACCGGTATCGGTGGATATGATCGGGAGACCGCTGGCCAACGCTTCCAGCATGGCATTACTCATGCCTTCATTGAGCGACGGCAGAACAAAGAGGCTTGCCTCTTGGTAATACGGCGGGATTTCTTCGCTTGGCACCCTCCCAATGAAAACGATCCTGTCGTCCAGCTTCAAGTCCTTGACCATTTTTTCTAGATCTTCGCGGTCGCTTCCGTCACCTAGGATCTTGACGAAGATTTGAGGATACTTCCCTTGGATCTTTTCTACGGCTTCGATGAGATAGCTTATCCCCTTCCTGGCCGTTATTCTTGTGCCCCCAAGAGTTATAATAAACTTATCAGAAGGACGCGATTCCTTTTTCGGAGAAAACTTCAAAATATCAACCCCGTTATATATGACCTTGATTTCTTTTTTCTTGTCAGTCTCGAGAGCCAATTCCCGCAGATCCTCGCTGTTTGCGACCACGAAAGCAGCCCTGGACCAGATAACCCTTATCAAAGGCTTCAATATCCAATAAAGGGCGGAAAACCTCTCGCTGTACCCCGGCACGTCGCTGCCTCGAAGCGAAATGACATATGGAACCTTCCTGGTCAGTTGGAAAGCGAGAGAAATAGCCCCACAGGGAACGGTAAAAAAAGAATGGGTCAGATCATATGTGTTTTCCTCAAAAAGCTTTTTGGAAAACCAATACGCTTTCCAAGCATAAACCACAAGATCCTTCTGGGACTGGTAATGGAGATTTTTCTTGTTTTTTCCGATTGGCAACCGATGGATTCTCACGTTCTCTCCTATCCTATCGAGATGATATTGGGAATCTATCGAAGAAGTCACCAAATCCACCTCCAAATCAGGCAACTTGGCATATTCCCGCAAAACATATTCCGTAGCATTCGCCGCCCCTCCCCCGAGCGGAGGATATTCGTAATTGAAAAAAAGAATTCGCATGGAAAATCAGTTACCAGTTACTGGTTATCAATTATCTTTTCCTTTATTTTATATCATTCTATCCTTTTAAACAACAAAAAAACGGCCTTGGGACTCGGATCTTTCACGGCAAAAGCCCGGCCAACTTTTCGAGTTTTTTTCTCAAAATCAACCTTTGTTCATCCGACAGATTGCCATATACGTCGCCGTGATCCCTTTCGATGTGCCGGATGGCTTTATGCACGGCACTGGTCTTGGAATGGGCCTCGATAATCACGTCACATTCGGGAATGCCAGCATCGCTTATTTTTATTTTTTGAAACATATGGAAAATCATTATGGACTTACATCCTTATTACAACCAAATCCTAGCCAAGAAGAACATTTTCAATTTCGCATATATTTTTATATTATTACCGCAAGTGCTTTACATTCCGGATTTCTACCCGCACATTGCGAAGGGCGTTTCCGAATTCCAGCTTTTTGGCGTTAAAAAGCTTCGTTGCGCAATGAAATGGAGCCAGAAGCTTTAGGAAAAAAGCGCCGTAATTCGGCCAGCGCGAGCACGTTCGGCATTTCTTTTGTTACTTTTCTTCATGCGAAGAAAAGTAAAAGCGATCAGGAAATTTGTTTTAGAAATTTAGTATTATACTTAAACATTGCATTCGGATGACTATCATAAATTCAACAAATCAATCAAAAGCAGGCTCCCTCAAAAAAGAGCCTGCTCACCTCAACTCATGCATATCCCTCCCGTTAATGATTACATCATCTTCTCATCCATCATCTTCATCATTTCATCCTCACTCGTGCCTTCCAGCGCATCAGGATGCATCTCCCTGACGTGGTCCATCAGCTTCATCTTCACATCCTCAGCCGTCTCCCCTTCGGCCACGAAATGACATTCGGGTTTTCCCATGTCCGCGCAAGATAATTTCATCATAAAATCACACCCCCTTTCCTAGAATTAAACTATTTATTAAAAAGTATCGACCACGAAGATAGTACACTCTCCCAGTTTTCCGAATTTCAAAACAAAAAAAGGACGATGTTTCCATCGTCCTTCGAGAACTGCTCAATCTTCATTAATCGGAAACTCCGATACCGGTATATTGAAATCCCAGCTCCCGGATCTTTCCACGCTCCTTGTAGAAGATATTGCGGAGATCCACAATCACGTTGCCCTTCATGAGACCCTTGATTTTCTCCAAATCGAGACCCCGAAATTCGTCCCATTCGGTCATGATTACCAGGCAGTCCGCTCCTTCCGCCGCCGCATAGGAAGAGTCAGCATAGGAAAGACCGTCGATTTCATCCATGGCCCTTTTCGCTTCCTCCATGCCCTTGGGGTCATAAGCGACTACCCGGGCTCCTTTCTCGGCCAAAGTCGGCAGAATTACGAGCGCAGGCGATTCACGCATATCGTCGGTGTTCGATTTGAAAGTCAAACCCAGACAAGCGATATTCTTGCCGGAAACCTTACCGCCCAAAGCCTTGGAAATCTTACTGACCATTCTGGCTTTCCTGCCGGAGTTGGCCTTGATGGCGGCCTCGACAAGCGTGAGATTGGAACCAGCTTGTTGCCCGGTTTTTTCCAAACTCTTGGTGTCCTTAGGAAAACATGAGCCGCCGTAACCGGGACCGGGATGTAAGAATTTTCCCCCGACGCGCCCATCCAGACCCATAGCCATCAACGCCTTGATGCCGTCCGCTCCGATCCTTTCAGCCAGATCCGCAACTTCATTGGCGAACGTGATCTTGACCGCCAGGAATGCATTGGAAATAAGCTTCACCAACTCCGCGGTCTTCGGATCCATAAAAACGATCTGGTCCTTGGAAATATTGAGAGGATTATACACCTCCCTCAAAATCTCCTTGGCTTTTTCCGAATGCGCTCCGACCACAATGCGGTCAGGCCTTTCGAAATCCCCAATGGCTGAACCCTCACGAAGAAATTCAGGGTTCGAAACGACGTCGAAAGCAGCCTCGGGGTTTATTTCCCGGATGATTTCCTCCACGCGGTCAGCCGTTCCAACCGGAACAGTGCTTTTGTCCACAATCACTAAGTAATCCTTGATGAGCGGAGCGATTTCCTTGGCGACGCCGAAAACATATTTCATGTCGGCATAACCCTCGCCCCTTCTCGACTCCGGCGTTCCCACGGCGATAAACACCGCTTTCGCGCCTTCCAAAGATCCCTTAAGGTCAGTGGCGAACGAAAGCCTTTTTGCAGCCACATTTTCCTTGACCAATGCCTCAAGACCCGGTTCGTAAATAGGGATCTCTCCGGAATTCAACTTGTCGATTTTCCCCTTGTCCTTGTCGACACAGATGACTTCGTGTCCGAATTTGGCTAAGCATGCCCCTGAAACCAATCCGACATAGCCGGAACCCACAATGACGATTCTCATACGCTTTTCCTCCTGTGTAAGAGTTTTAATGCTTATGTATACGATTATACATCCGCTCCCTTTTTCAAACAACCTCCGAAATCTTAGCGAATATCAGGAATTTAGTCAAAAAACCAGCTCCGCACCAAAAATATGCTAATTATGCCAATAAACACTAATCCACGAATTGCGAATTGATAATTCTTTTTGGTTGAAGATATTTCTCCCTGAAATTAACTACCAACCCAAGCTTCTTGTTAAATGCGACTAAATATCTCTTTGTCTGATAAAAATCTTGCCTTTCTATGACTCTTTTTACTTTTAACTCAATAACTATCAGATTTTCTACTAAAAAATCAACTCTATTTCTATTTGGTCTTTCGCCCTCAAATGACTCCGGAATAAATTTTTCCCTTTCATATCCAATTTTTCTTTCTTTTAATTTTTCTTCCAATAAATCTCCATATTGCTTTTCATTGCAGTATCTTCCCAGTTCATTCTGGACATCAAATAATGCGCCATTAATACGATATGATAGCTCTTTGAAAATCAACTCTTGCTTCATCTTTATTCGCAATTAGCGGATTGGCATTTATTCGTGGATTAGCATAGTATCTACCCTTCCACAATCTCTTTGACATTATAATTCATCTTCCCGTGGTTCTTATAATAATTCTTCGCCAAGATGTCCGCCAGCAGCCCGGAAACGAAAAGCTGGATTCCGGCCAATATCATAAAAAGTCCGACCAATGGCCAGATGCGCTCGGAAAGCGACGCTCCCAGAAAAATTTTTTCGATGGCCATCCAGATCAAAATAGCGAAGCCGGCAAGCGAAAGAAACACTCCGCTCCCTCCGAAAAGATGAAGCGGCCTGTTGGCATATTTTCGCCAAAACCAGACAGAAACCATATCCACCATG